>Ga0209517_10000265_pt1 | contig 93279 bp, 76 predicted proteins | sample PeaSoiMetSII2010_FD_187695 | JGI IMG/M metagenome (GOLD analysis project Ga0209517, IMG submission 187695) | Peat soil microbial communities from Weissenstadt, Germany - SII-2010 (SPAdes) (version 2) | ecosystem: Environmental > Terrestrial > Soil > Wetlands > Peat | place: Germany...
CCGCCAGCCGCAGCTTGTCCAGTTCATCGTTGATGGTCGCTTCTTTTTCAATGTAGAGATCGGCGGCGGGGACGTAGGCTTCCGGCTGGTAATAGTCGTAATAGGAAACGAAATACTCGACCGCATTGTGCGGAAAGAAGTTCTTGAACTCGTGATAAAGCTGCGCCGCCAGAGTTTTGTTATGGGCCATGACCAGTGTCGGACGGTTCATCGCCTCGATCACCTTGGCCATGGTGAAGGTCTTGCCTGAGCCGGTCACGCCGAGCAGCACCTGGTGCTGCTCGCGGTCAAACAGGCCGCGAGTCAATGCCTGGATCGCCGCCGCCTGGTCCCCCTGCGGCTTGTAGGTGGAAACGAGTTTGAAGTCCATGAAAGAGAGCTCTCCACCGTCAGCGATCAGCCTTAGAAAAACCGGCTCCCGTTGCGACAGCTGCCCGGCTGCCGAACCAAACCAACTCGGCCAGGTTCTCGGTCTCAGCCCACAGAGGCCAATTTCACTGACAGAGAATCTCTCTATTATATCGCTCGCGAGTTCAGGGAAAAGTTATCCAGGGGAAGCCATTTCTGCTGCTTTACTTCTGTTCCTTTACTTCTGCTCTTTCACTTCCCCCATCCCCACGATCTTCGCCGACGTACGGAACTTCTTGTAGTCGCGGTAGGAACCCTCGTCCTGCTCGTTGTCGTTCTTGAATAGAGCGAGGCGCACATCCACCTTTGCCTCATAATGCAGCGGCAGCCAGACTTCGTCGTTTACACGGGTCTCCTCGTACACAAAACGAGTGCCCTTGTGAATGCGCGCCAACACCCAGCCGAACGAGAGCGTATCAATCGCCTCAATATCCATCTTGGCTAGTTGTATTTCTTCCTTGTCGATCCACAGCCGTCCGTGAATCTTGGACAGCATCTCGGCCTCTTTCAGGTGGGCGCGGAAGTCCGGACGGGGTTCGCCTGCGATCACCCAGTTATCGCGTCCGTTCAGAATTTCACTGCCGACCAGGCGGAAGTTGTAGGCGTCGGCTATTTCGCTGACAAATTCCCGTCCTTTTATCCTTGCCTTTTCCTTTTCGGCATCCCGTTTCCTGCGCTCCTCCTCGGATTCGTTCTTGCGCTTGTCGGCAATCTTCTGGATTCTCTCTTCCTCTTTGGCTGCATCTTTTTCGTTCAGAGGTTTGTCGTCTTTTTCAATCAGCCGCATGATGGGCTCGCCGTAGAGTTCCATCACTTCAAAGGTTTTGGTCTGCGTGGATTTGACCTGGCGATTGCTGTCCAACTTGCGCTCGACTTCGCGGTCAATGTAGGTGTAATCGTGCTGCTTCTTGTAATTTTCCCGATGGTTCTGGGCTACCGTTCGGATCAGCGCCTGTATCTGCTCCTGCGAAAGGGCGCCGTTGACGTCCGGAGTCAGGAGCTTGGGGGGCTCGCTGATCTTCGAGTCCTCGGACGACGCGGAGGGAGAACTGCCCTGCGCCGCGGATGGAGTCTGGTCCTGCTGGCCCAATGCGGCCAGACCGAAGGCGAAAAAAAGGACAGCAAAACCCCGGAGTTTCATTTCTTGATCTTACGTGCTTAGAGGGGAATTCGTTCCGCAAGGATGTTTCCCGTCCGCAACGGGGCAGATATTAATCGGGCTGTTACCAGCGCATTAACGCTGGGCGTGCTGCTGTAGTCTGACCTACGGGTTTTTCTGGGCGAGTGCAGCCTGTGCCATGGCCAGTTCACGGCAAGCACGTCGAATCACGTCTTTGACTGTGCCGCAGTCAAGGAACTGAAAGCCGTAGCGAAACGCGGTCTTTTGGCGAACCGTGGCCAGGACCTCGATCTCTCCAGCCGGCAGGGTAAACTCCAGGCGAACGACTTCGCCCAGCGGCACCTCCGTCCGCAGCATGGCAGAAATGCCCGATTCGCTGAGATCCACGGTTTCCCCGCGAACGACTGCGGAGTTGCGCGGGTAGACTCGAATACCCACATCCACCAGGTACCGGGGAGCGCAGCGCTGTTCTACGAACTTGCGGACAGGGCTGGTCCCGAATTGACTGTGCGTTTCCAATTCAGCTCTCTGGACCTGGAGCTCTGCCGCGTCTGAGCGCGGGTGAACTCGCGATCAAGAGTGCGTGCGACGACCGCGCTGGGCGGGCAAAATGATCCTGAGAAGAAGATCGGCAAATGGGCGAGGAACTTTACCGGCCGGTTCAGTCCCGGGTTTTGTAGGCCTTTCCCAGGCACTCGGCTTGAAACAGTCGCTCGTCCACGCGATGCAGCCGTTTCTCCTGGGTCTTGGTGAGCAGGGAATAGTGCTTGATATCGAACAAGTGATAAACGATGAACCACACCGGCTGGTCGGTGGTCATCCAGTTCTGCGGGTCGAAGCGCTTCAAGTTGACCGGACCCGAATAGCGCCGCAACGTGCGCTCGCGCCGCAGGTTGAAATAGCTGTTGAAGTAACTCAGCGCTAGTTCCCGCAGCGTGCGATAAACCGGCTCCCGCCAGCGGCATCCCGTGTAGTTCGATTTGGCGACTGCACCCCAGCAGCCGTCCTCGCGAAAAATGGCGATTACGTGGTCGGTGTCATGTTCGGCTTCGAAATCGAGCAGCAGCGGAGGGTATCCGTTGGCCCGCAGGGCTGCCGCGGCGAAGATCGCGCCTTCCAGGCAGTGCGAGGAATTCTCCGCCAGCACTTTTCGCGGAGACCAGGCCGTGTCTTCCAGGTGGTACGGCATGTCATCGAGCAGCTTCTGGATGCCGTAGGGATTTTTCAGGCTGCGCAGCTTGCGCAGTTCGGCTGGAGTGAAGTCTGAGCTAAGGAATCCATTCGGGTTGGCCGGCAATCGGTTCAGTCCTCGCTATTCGATGATAATCGTTTTCTTCTTTTTCGCCACGGCTCCGCTCTTTCCGTCAAATGAAATCGAGCAACGAGATCCTGCTTCCTCGAAATTCCAGTTGTCGCTCTGCCACTGTTTCTTGTCCACATTCAGATTGTGCCCATTGACGACTTTCGAGACTTCGTCCTTGGTCATGCCTGACGAAACTCCGTCGCAGACCGAAGCGCGATGCAGGTCCAGGTGCTGACCGGTATCTGCCTGCGGTTTGGTGACGGGCTCACTCGCAAGAACTCCACCGGTGCCGGTGATCTGCCGGCGCCACAACTCGCGGCCGTCGGCGGTGAGGGCGCGAACAAATCTGCCCTGTGGACACTCTTCCTCGACGTAGAGGTCGGGCCCGGTGGCGCTGGGTACTGCCTGGGACATCTTCGTACCCTTGCAGCCCGGCATCGGGGAACCGTCCACAGCAGCGTTCCTGTCGGCAGGTTGTGGCCCGAGAGAATATCAACCGTAGCTTCAGCCGAGTCGCCTTCCGCGAACGCTGTCAACGTCACGGTAGAAGACCCTTCCTCCGCCTGCACGGTTGCTTCGTCGCCATTCGTCGTGAGTTTGGCTGCGTGTTCCGGAGAGACGCTCCAGCGAACGTTGTGGCGAATCCTGCCGTCTTTCCCGACTGCGCGGAACGTGCGGGTCTCGCCTTGCAGCATGGTGACTTTTCCCGGGGAGATGCTGAGCGCAGGAATCTCCTGCGCAAAACCGGGCACCAGAAGCGCACTGATTGTGGTTAAGACGGCAAAGGCAAACCGCTCCAGCCGAGCCATAGATTATCCGCCCCTATTCTTTGTCTTGTTTTACTCGCGCGCGGGGGACATCGAAAGTTACTTTGGAGGCGGGAAATCTCGAATTGGAAGACGATCTACCGGAACACTTCCGCCAGCTCTCGCGGCGTATCAATGTGTATGTCCGGTTCGGCATCTTTGAGTGTGTGTGGAGCAAACCCGTACGAAACCCCAACCGTCCACAGCCCGGCGTTGCGTCCGGTCTCGACGTCGGTGTGCGAGTCGCCGATGATGGCCGCCTGCTCCGGGGTGACTCCATGTTGATCCAACAACGTGCGCGCGCCCTCGGGGTCCGGTTTCTTGGTAGGGAAACTGTTTCCGCCGTAGACGTGCGAAAAAAACGGACCGAGCCCCAGTGCCTCGACAATGGCCCGGGACGGAATGACCGGCTTGTTGGAGAGTACGGCCAGCCGGCGCGGCATGCCATTCGCCGAACTCTGAATCGCCACCAGTGCCTCCGTAATTCCCGGGTACACGGTGGTGTGGTCGAGCTTGTGCGCGCGGTAATAGGAAAGAAAGAACTCGAGCCCCTTGCGGACCAGGGCCTCGTCAATGACTTCGCCGCCCAGTGCGCGCTGGATCAGGATCGGCGCGCCGTCGCCCACGTAGCTGGCGATGATGTCGTCGGGTAATTCAGGCCGTCCGATGTGGCGGAGGGCCGCATTGACCGAATGCACCAGGTCGAGGCGCGAATCAATCAGCGTGCCGTCGAGGTCGAAGATCACCAGCTTAATGGAACTAGGGTCAAGAGCGCGGCGCGTTCGGATCATCTGCTCTCAGGATAATGCAGGCGGTACTTAGCCGTCAGCATTTAGCGCTATCATCATTTGCTAGGGATCTATATTTCTAGTAGTATCGAAACATGATGGCTGTCCTCACCAAATCCGCCGAGCGCGTCGCCAAGTACGCCGACATGTTCTCCGCCATGGGAACCGAGCCCCGTCTGCGCATCATGCAGCTCTTGCTCTCGGCGCATCCCGAAGGACTAGTGGTCAGCGACATTCAGTCCGAGCTGGAGATCCCCAACTCGACCCTCTCCCATCACCTGGACAAACTGCGCACCGAAGGCCTGGTCGAAGTGCAGCGGGAGGGCACGTTCCTGCGCTACACCGCCAATACCGAAGCGCTGCAGGAGTTGCTGCAGTTCCTTTACGCCGAGTGCTGCACCCGCAACAAGGCCCTGCGGCCGCAGGACATCGTGCAAATCTGCAAATAGGAGATCCGATCGTGACTACAAGCCTTAAGAATGTTCCGCAAGAAAAGGCGCCTCAGGGGATAAAGCCCATATCGATTGTGCCGCTGGCCGGCACGGCTGAAGGCCATGCCCTTCCCCATACCGATCCTGCCGACATCAAGGAAGTGGTGAAACAGAAGTACGGCGAAGCCGCGCTGCGCGTGAAGTCCGGGGGCAGTTCCTGCTGCGGCGCCGCTCCGGGTACGGGCTGCACCGATCCCATCACCACCAACCTCTACGACGCCGCGCAAATTGGACAGATTCCGGAAGAAGCTCTGCTGGCCTCGCTCGGCTGCGGCAACCCGACCGCGCTGGCTCAGTTGAAACCGGGCGAGATTGTCCTCGATCTCGGTTCCGGCGGAGGCATTGACGTGCTGCTTTCCGCGCGGCGCGTTGGCCCCACGGGCAAAGCCTACGGCCTGGACATGACCGACGAAATGCTCGCGCTAGCCAATGCCAATAAACGCAAAGCGGGCATCGAGAATGTCGAGTTCCTCAAGGGCGAAATCGAACACATCCCGCTGCCCGACCATGCCGTGGACGTGATCATCTCCAACTGCGTCATTAATCTTTCTGCCGATAAGGACAAAGTCCTGCGCCAGGCCTTCCGCGTGCTGAAGCCGGGCGGACGCCTCGCCGTGTCGGACGTCGTCACCCGCGGCGAGATTCTGCCAGAGATTCGCCAGAGCGTGCTGGCCTGGGTGGGCTGCATTGCCGGCGCATTGGACGAGAACGACTACCGCAGCAAGTTAGCCGCGGCCGGGTTCGAGCAGGTCGAGATCGAGCCCACGCGCATCTACCGCGCCGAAGACGCCCGCGAATTTCTGTCAGGGCAGGGAATTGACGCAGAAGCCCTCGCTCCGCAGGTGGATGGCAAGTTCCTGAGCGCCTTCATCCGCGCCGTGAAGCCGAACCGGGCACAGCAGCCGTGCTGTGGTCCCACGTGCTGCAATTAAGCAGGAGCGACCGTGATGCCAGCTCATTACAACGTCCTATTTCTGTGCACTGGGAACTCGGCGCGTTCCATAATGGCCGAGGCCATTCTGAATTACAAAGGCCGGCCAAACTTTACCGCGTACAGCGCCGGCAGTCATCCCTCAGGAGCGGTGCGACCGGAGGCACTGAAGCAGCTCGAGACCGCCCATCTTCCGGCCACTGGCCTGCGCAGCAAGAGCTGGAACGAGTTTGCCCGGCCGAACGCTCCCCGGCTCGATTTTGTGTTTACCGTTTGTGACAACGCGGCCAATGAAGTCTGCCCGGTGTGGCCCGGTCAGCCCATGACCGCCCACTGGGGTGTGCCCGATCCTGCCGCCGTGCAAGGGAGGAAGGAGCAAGTCGAGCACGCCTTCCGGGAAGCTTTCTTTCTGCTGGACAGACGAATCGGCTTGTTTATGAGCCTGCCGCTCTCGACCCTGGACCGGCTCGCCCTCAAGAAAGAGATAGACAACATCGGGCGTCACTGAAAAAAAGAAGTACTAACTACTTGCCGGCACCGGATCAAACGTCAGCGGCAGCGCATTCAGCCCGCGCAGGCCCAGATTGTTCCTCCACTGGATCGGCCCTGGCTTCAGTTTCAGGTTGTGCAAGCGGCGCAGCAGCGTGGCGAAGCCCACCTGAGCTTCCAGCCGCGCCAGCGGTGCTCCGAAACAGAAGTGCGCGCCGAAACCGAATGCAACGTGCTTGTTATCCTGCCGCCGGATGTCGAGCCGGTCGGGATCGGGGAAGCGCTCCGGATCGCGATTGGCCGCGCCCATCACCGCCATTACCGCCTGCCGCTTGTGAATGTGTTTTCCGCCCAGTTCGATGTCTTCGTGAGCCAGCCGCGCCGTGTGCTGGCTGGGACTTTCGTAGCGCAGGAGTTCTTCCACCGCGCTCGGAATCAGTTCGGGATGCGCCCGCAGATCTTCCATCACCTCGGGCTGCCGTAACAGCGTGAGCATGCCGTTGCCGATCAGGTTCATGGTGGTTTCCTGGCCTCCCACCATGGTGGCGATCAGGTTGGGAATCAGTTCGTCTTCGCTAAAGCGGTCGCCTTCGTACTCGGCGCTGATCACGTAGTGCACCAGACCGTCGGTGGGATGCTCTCTCTGCGCCCGGATGGCGTCACGGAAGTACTCCACCATTTCATCCAGGGTTTTCTTGGCGCGCTGTGCGCCCTCGGGATTGCTCTGGAAGTTGCCCAGCAGTTGAGCGAAATCCGCGGACCAGATTTTCAGCTTGCGGTGATCGGTGACGGGCACGCCCAGGAATTCCGCAGTCACAATCGAGGGCAGGGGAGCCGCGAAGTCGTCGAGCATGTCCATTTCGCCGGTGGGCAACACTTTGTCCAGCAGCCGGTCAGCTATTTCCTGGATATGATTGCGCAGCCGCTCGATGCGGACCGGCGTGAACGCCTGCGAACACAGCCCGCGCAGCCGTCCGTGGCGCTCTCCGTCCATAAACAGCATGAGTTTCACCAACGCCTCGGCGATGGGGCTGAGTTGGGATAGTCCGAGGGCGTTCAGTTGGTCTGGCGTGGGCGTGCGCACCGAGGAAAAATCCCGCAGCACGCGGACCACATCTTCATACCGCGTGACGACCCAGGCGTGCAGATACGGGTCCCAGTGCACCGGATCTTCCCGGCGCAAGCGCTCGTACAGCGGATAAGGATTGGCCAGCACCTGCGGCTCCAGCAGGTGGTAAAGGCTGAGAGGCTGCTCGGGTTTGGCGGACGCAGGTGTGACGTGGGTAGAGGCTTCTGTGGGCACTGGGATCTCCGGAGCATTCTTCGGTCCCGGTGACTGCGGTCGCCGGGACCGGGAATGGGTTTTCATTCACGAGGTTTCCTATGGGAGGGCAACAAAGGCGGAAACGCGCTCGTAGCGAGACACAGTACAGAACAGGGCCTCGACCTGGCCGTGACTTGGATCACAGCTAACCGTGACCGTGGTCACGCGGTCGGACCGCTCGACCCTTCCCTATCGCCGTTTTTCCCCGCTTTTCCAACCTGCGATCACCATTTACAATGCAACAGGTTTCACTGCGCCGGGCTGCTCCCCTCGGGCTGCCGGGTGCTTGGGATTACAGCAGGGCTGCCTGCATCCAATACAGGCGCCGACCAAAGGTGGGGACAGGGGACCGCATGGCGACCACGAAAACCGACCCCAAGCTGGCCGTTGCGGCCAACGGTGTGAAGAAGGCCAAGCTGTATGAAGGACTTACCCGCGAACAGCTCATCCTGGCCTATCGCCTCATGTACACTTCCCGGCGTATTGACGACCGGGAAATTCTGCTCAAGCGGCAGCAGAAAGTCTTTTTCCAGATGTCGGGAGCGGGGCATGAAGGGATCGGTGTTGCGGCAGGTCTGGCGCTGAAGCCGGGCTACGACTGGTTCTATCCTTACTATCGCGATCGCGCCTTGTGCCTGGCGCTTGGCGTCAAGCCCTATGAGATGTTCCTGCAGGGCGTAGGTGCGGCCGACGATCCCAGTTCCGGAGGCCGCCAGATGCCTTCGCACTGGAGCTATCCCAAGTTCCACATCGTGACCCAATCGTCGCCGACGGGTTCGCAGATTCTGCAGGCCGTGGGCTGTGCCGAGGGGGGAAGATATTTCTCCCGGCATCCCAAGTCGGTGCCAGTTCCTGTTTCCACCTTCGCCGACTACCGCCAATTCAAGAACGTAACCTTTCAGGGCGACGAAGTCACTTACGTTTCGCTCGGCGACGGCACCACCAGCGAGGGCGAATTCTGGGAAGCCATGAACGCGGCGGCCCTGGGCAAGCTGCCGGTCATCTTTTGCGTTGAGGACAACGGGTACGCGATCTCGGTGCCGGTCGAAGTGCAGACCGCCGGCGGCAGCATCTCGCGCCTGGTCTCAGGCTTCCCCAATTTTCATTTCGAAGAAGTGGACGGCACCGATCCCCTGGCCAGCTACGGCGCCTTTCAGCGCGCGGTGCAGTACTGCCGCGAAGGGCACGGCCCCGCCTTCGTGCATGCTCATGTCATCCGCCCGTACTCGCACTCGCTGTCTGACGACGAGCGCTTGTACCGTCCTGACACCGAGCGCGAGCGCGACGCCGCCCGCGATCCCGTGACCCGCACCCAGATGTTCCTGCTGCGCGAGGGAATTCTCGACGAGAAGGGTATCAATCAGCTGGAGAAAGAAGTCGAAGCGGAGCTGCAGATCGCGGTGGATCTGGCGCTCGAAGCTCTGCCGCCCGCTCCCGAATCCGTGATGAAGTATGTCGTTTCGCCGGATATTGACCCGGCTTCGTCTGCCTTCGACACTCAGCCTGCGGCTGCGGAAGCGCCGCCTGATGGCAAGAAGCCTGCGGCCAAGACCATGGCCGACCTGATCAACGCCACGCTGCGCGACGAGATGAAGCGCGACGAGCGCATCGTGATCTTCGGTGAAGACGTGGCCGACGTCAGCCGCGAAGAGTACCTGAAGCGCAAGCTGGTGAAAGGCAAGGGCGGAGTCTTCAAACTCACCTTCGGCCTGCAGAATGAATTCGGCAGCGACCGCGTCTTCAACTCTCCGCTGGCCGAAGCGGCCATTGTGGGCCGCGCCACGGGCATGGCCACTCGCGGCCTCAAGCCGGTAGTCGAGATTCAGTTCTTCGACTACATCTGGCCGGCGATGATGCAGATTCGCGACGAACTCAGCGTGATCCGCTGGCGCTCCAACAACGGATTCTCCTGCCCGGTGGTGATTCGCGTCGCGATCGGCGGATACCTCACCGGCGGCGCCATCTATCACTCGCAGTGCGGCGAGAGCGTCTTCACCCACATTCCCGGCCTGCGCGTGGTCTTCCCCTCGAACGCGCTCGATGCCGCCGGACTGTTGCGCACTGCGATCCGCTGCGACGACCCGGTGCTTTTCCTGGAACACAAGCGCCTGTATCGCGAGACGTTTGGCCGGGCCCCGTATCCCGGCCCGGAATACATGATTCCGTTTGGCAAGGCGAAGATCGTCCAGCCCGGCACCGACCTGACAGTGATCACCTATGGCGCAGTTGTCCCCCGCGCTCTGCAGGCTGCCCAGAAACTCGAGCGCGAACAGGGAGTGAAGGTCGAACTGATTGATTTGCGCTGCCTGAATCCGTTTGACTGGGAGACGATCGCTGAGTCGGTCGCCACGACCAATCGCGCACTTGTGGCCTACGAAGACACGCTCAGCTGGGGCTACGGAGCCGAGATCGCCGCTCGCATCGCCGACCTGCTCTTCGACAAACTCGACGCTCCGGTCCGCCGCGTCGCAGCCAAAGACGTCTTCGTCGCCTACCAGCCCATCCTCGAAGACGCCATCCTGCCCCAGCCGAATGATTTGTATTTGGCGATGAAGGAACTGGCAGAGTACTGACACCTACCCCCTGTCATCCTGAGCGCAGCCAAGGACCTATGCACTTTGCAGGCAGCACCGATGCTGCATGCGAGTACACAGGTCCTTCGCTTCGCTCAGGATGACAAAGCGGTCCGTGAAGTCCGCAGTCTATTTCTGCGCCGGCCCGGCACCTTCATGCTCTTTGTTGTAAGCCTTCCAGGCCCCATCAATGACGTAGGCATGAATCGCGTCCGCCTGCTTCGTAGTCATGCGCAAATGCGGAAACGCGAACCTGGGTGGATTGGCAAATCCCGGCATTCCTTTATCCCAATGGGTGCCCGCCAGCACGATGCTGTACCACTGCGTGTGCACGTCGGACGGAGCATAGCGTAAATCGGGAATCGCGCCGTTCAGCACCCAGGCGCCGCTGCCATCGAGTCCCGGAGAATGGCAGCCGTCGCAATAGAAAGTCTTGTAGAGCTGCGCGCCTTCGTGAATCGCGTCTGCGCTGGCCGTCTGCGCGGGCGGCTTCGGCACTGGAGGTACAACGTCCGGCGGAGTGGGAAAGGGATTGGTCGCTCCCAGTTTGAAGGCCAGCAGCCGCGACGGCCCGCGCTTCGACTGCGGCGTGGCCATGGTCCACGCGGGAGCGAACAGACGCGAGCCTGAGCCCCATCCCACCGGCACCAGAACGTATTGCTCGCCGTTCACTGTGTAGGTGACGGGAATGGATTCGATGGCCGACCCGGTCTGAATGGACCAGGCTTTCTTTCCGGTATCGGCGGTGTAGGCCGCAAATTCTCCAGTGCCCTGACCCTGAAATACGAGATTACCGGCGGTCGAAATCACGCCTCCATTGGTCGCGATCTCTTCTTCGACCGACCATTTCGCGGACTGGCCAACGGGATCCCAGGCGATCAGCCGCCCTTCGGTCTGCTGCATCCACTCTCCGGTTTCGACCGCAGCGTTGGTGTTGGGCTTGCGATCGGTCGCCGGAATGTACACCAACCCTGTTCCCAGGTTGTAGCTCATCGGCCACCAGTTGTGGACGGTCCATTGCTTGCCGCCGCCGGCCGAGGCGGGCACTTCCACGGCTTTTCCGGTGGTGACATCAATGGATGTAGCCCAGTTCACTTTCACGATGGGCTTGGCCGAAAGCAGCTTTCCTGTAGCCGCATCGAGAATGTAGTAGAACCCGTGTTTGGGAACTGTCATGGCAACGTGGCGCTTCTCGCCGTCAATGGTCAGGTCTGCCATCACGATGTGATTATTCTCGGTCTGCAGCCCGGGAGAACTGGTCTGGTAATGCCAAACATATTCACCGGTGTCGGCCTTTACTGCCAAAATGCATCCTGCAAAAAGTTTGTCGCCCTTCGCCCGGAGCGACGCCAACTCGCCGTAATCTGCACCGGCCCCGGCCGTCCCAAAAATTACATAGTCCGTAACCGGATCGTAGGTGATGGCGGTCCACACGTCCGCGCCTCCCATGCGCCACGCGTCGCCGCCTGGCCAGGTCTTCGCTGCTATTTCCTTGAGGGCTTTCGATTCGAAGGGCTTCTTGGGATCTCCGGGAACGGTCCAGAAGCGCCACAGTTCCTTCCCATTTTCCGCATCGTAGGCGGCCAGCGACCCGCGCACTCCGTCATCGGAGCCGTTGTAGCCCATGATTATTTTCCCTTTGGCGACGTGCGGCGCACCGGTGATGCCGGTCTGAGTGGCCTCGCAAACGGTAGATTCCCAAATTTCTTTGCCGGCGGCCGCATCGATCGCCACCAGTCGGCAGTCTCCCGTGCCGACGAAAACCTTTCCTTCCCATACTGCAACTCCGCCATTCGTGCGCGCAGAATATGATCCGTTCAGGGCTTGATCCAGCCGCACCTTGGGATCGAACTTCCACAGCAGTTTCCCCGACGCGGCATCCACGGCATACACCTTCGATTGTGGCGCGCTCACATAAGCGACGCCGTCCACCACGATCGGCTCGGAAACAATTCCCATCGCGCTGTCCATGTCGAGATACCAGGCCAGCCCCAGTCCGGCGACGTTCTGATCGTTGATCTGTTTGAGGGGGCTGAAATGCTGCGCCTCGAAGTTGCGCCCGTTGATCATCCAGTTGGTTCCGTCGGCAGCTTCGGCAGCCACGCGGGCCACGGTTACATTGCCCGCTTTGGCCGGATTTATCGGCCGACGTTTGGGAAACCAGGATCATTCCCGAAGCCAGACACAACGTCGTCAATCCCAATCCGCGCGATGGTCTCAACACGATTCACCTTTTCCGAAGATGGAGAGTGGTTTTGCTTAACGGCTCATGGTAGGAAGGCGGACGGGCAAAGTCAACGGATTCAGCGCCCCGGATTTTGCCGGGATGAACACGAATACACGAAGTCTTGCCTTGATCCGTGCAAATCCGTGGCTGATGTTTCTTATTCTCCGAACAGAGCGTGATAGAGCCCGCCGCCGAGCGCCCCGCCGATCAGCGGAGCCACCCAGAACATCCACAACTGTTGCAATGCCCAGCCGCCGGCGAAGATCGCGGGGCCTGTGCTGCGTGCCGGGTTCACCGACGTATTCGTCACCGGAATGCCGACCAGGTGAATTAAGGTGAGGCACAGGCCGATGGCGATGGGGGCGAACCCTTTAGGAGCGCGGCCGTCAGTGGCGCCCATGATCACCATCAGGAAGAACGCCGTCAGCACAACCTCGGCCACGAATCCAGCCAGCAGGGAATAACCCTGGGGCGAGTGTTCGCCGTATCCGTTCAAGGCGAATCCGGCGTGCACATCGAAGCTCGGTATTCCGCTGGCGATTACGTAGAGCACGCCCGCCGCCGCGATCGCGCCCACCACCTGGGCGATGACGTAAGGCAGCAAGTCCGAGGCAGGGAAGCGCTTGCCCACCACCAGCCCCACACTGATCGCCGGGTTCAAGTGGCAGCCCGAGATGTGTCCGATGGCAAATGCCATGGTCAGAACGGTGAGCCCGAAGGCCAGTGCGACGCCGGCATATCCGATGCCCACGTTGGGAACGCCCGCGGCCAGCACGGCCGCGCCGCATCCGCCGAAAACCAGCCAGAAAGTACCAAAGAATTCTGCTGCCGCACGCTTCCCGATCGGCATAAGAGATCTCCTGACAGTTAGGTTTAAGACTGCATAAGGGCAGCCCCAAGTTTTGCGAGGGCAGAAGAGTAGCACAAGAGAATCGGAATCCGAAATCGGAAGTCGCTCAAAGGCGGCGGTCCGGCCTCGTGGTTACGAAGGCTTTTGCCGCAAACCGATCCCGATTGTCCGTTCTGCCGGGGAATGCTAGGCTCCGAATAGTGGGTTCTGCGTACGCCAATCCGTTGAAACCAGCCTCGTCCGTGCCCGGCCGGCTGGCGCAATGGCTGCAATCGGCCTCAGGCGAAGTCTGGATCAAATTCCTGCTGGCACTGGTAGGTCTGGGATTGGCCTTCGCAACGGCACTCTTCTCGACCGTATCGCGCGATGCCGGCAACCTCTGGGCCACAATCATTCTGGCCTCGACTTCGCTGATACTCGCCACATTGGTGGGACTGGTCACGGTGCCGTATCTCGCCCGCCGCGTGGCGGTCGAGCGGCTGCGCGAATCCTTCGACTACGATGTAACCCGCGCCGGCATCGTCTATGTGCTGGTCACGCTCATTATCGGCATCGCTGCCCTGAACACCGGCAACAATCTGCTCTACATCGTGGTCGCGGCCATGCTGGCGGCAATTCTGGTCTCGGGCGTCGTCTCGGCCTGGGTGCTGCGCTGGCTGGAACTCGATGTCCGCCTGCCCGAGCACGTCTTTGCCGGACGCCCTGTGCTGGGGCGCATCGTTGTGCGCAACCCGCACCGTTTCCTGCCTTCGTTTTCCGTCCGTGTCGTTTCCACGCGTAAGAAGAAAAAGAAACAGCTCAAGCAGTGGAAGTGGGAAGCAGCCATATTCGCGTTCCCCTTCAATCGTCCGCGGGACCAGCAGTGGCTGCGCCTGCCCGACCGGCGTCTGCGGCGCGTGACCGTTGTCCCGCCGCCCCCTGGCATTTTTCAAGGGATGGCCTACTTCCCCTACTTGCCTCCGAAGGCCGAGTTGGCGGCCGACCTGGAACTGAGATTCGAGCACCGCGGCCGCTACGGCGAAGACAGCTTCGGCCTCGCCACGCGCTTTCCTTTTGCCTTTCTGACCAAGACGCGCCACGTGGCGCTGCCTCGGGAAGTGCTGGTCTATCCGCGCATCGAACCCACCGATGAATTCTTTGAGATTCTGCCTCTGGTGCGCGGCGAGTGGGAGAGCTTCGTCCGCGGGCGCGGCTCCGACTTGTATCGCATTCGCGAATATATGCCCGAAGACTCGGCCCGCCACGTGGATTGGAAGGCGACCGCCAAATCGGGCTCGCTGAAAGTCCGCGAATTCGCCCGCGAAGACGAACGCAAACTGTGCATCGTGTTCGACAATCCGGAGCTCGGCCTGATTTCCGATCTTGCCTATGAAAAAGCCGTGGATCTAGCCGCGTCGCTGGCCTGGCACTTCTCCGAACAGGATGCGGAAGTTTCCTTCGCCGTTCCCGGACGTCCCCACACTCGCGACCTGCACGAATTTCTGGGCTGGCTGGCCGTGATCGAAGCGGGAAAGAACGAGGCAGGAAAGATTGGGCCGGAAGCCGATAAAACGTGGAGCACCGAAAACGCTTCTCTCGCCGGAGACCTGCTGCGCGACCAGGCGCCGGGCGCTTCCGGGCAATACAACATCGTCGTCACCGCGCGTCCGCGCGGTAGCCTGCCCACTTCTTTGTGGAGTTCCTCATATTTCGTTTTCGTCGGGGACGAACGTGCGGCCAGGCCTCCGGCGGCCGGTTAGATCGCCTGCTCCGCTGAGCCCGCCAGCGCCGCATCCTCCGCCGCATAATCGAACTGCGCCAGGAATGCCTCGGCCGGCGGGTTTTCCCGTTCCCAAGGTATTGTTCGCCGGATCGCTTCCTCAATCGCTACCGGCTCCGTGTAACCGAGTTCGTGGCGGATGCGCGCCGAACTCGCCGTCCAATGCTGCGCGGCGTTGCCCGGTTTGAACAAGTGGCCGGGCGTGCGCTCCACCGGCAGGACGACAAACTCCCCGTCCCACCGCATCTCGCCGGCGATTTTCCGCGCCCATTCCAGTTCGCTGAACGACGGTTCCTCGCACACGTTGTAAATCCGCCGCGCTGCGCGATCATCTGTGGCAGCCAGCGCAATGGCTGCCGCCACGTTCTCCACATAGCCCCGCGACGAGCGCCACCCGGCCAGCGTCTCGGGGAAAATGATGTGGCGTCGTCCGTCGGCGACGCGCTTCACCACAGGATAAAAACGGTGCAGCGGATCGCCAGGTCCATACACCATCGGCAGCCGTAGCACTGTGCCAGGGAGTTCACGATCGTTCATGACGATGCGCTCCGCCGGGATCTTGTCGTAATCGTCCGTCACCCAGGGGAAAATCTTGCGCATGACTTGGAGGCCCTCGGGTGGATAGGGATGCAGATTGCGCCGCAGCTCCGAGTCTTCCGTAAGCGGCAGCTCCTGCAGCGGGCCGCTTTCCGTGCCGTGCGAAACGCCAACGGCACGATAAACGTCCATGCTACTCATCATGACCACGCGTCGCGTCGCGCCCCGGAAGATGTTCATCAACTCTTCCGCCTGCGCGCCCGAACTGACGACGAAGTCTATGACCACGTCCGGGGCAAAGCGCGTCAGTTCCTGAGCGCTGGCAGCGAGTTGATTGCGGTCGCCCCGGAGATCCTCCACACCCGCCGGCACAGCCGATGTACCGCGGTGAAACACCGCCAGCGCGTGCCCTTGGCGCTGGAGCGCGGCCACGGCGCACCGCCCGATGAAGCCGTTCCCGCCAATGAGAAGGATGCGCACAGGACCATCAAATCATCCCAAGAAAACCCGGGCTGTACCAGAGAATTCTCTCGTTTCCACAAGCCAAGCCGATAACTCCTCGGGGATACTCTTGTCCGTTTCGGTACATTTTCTGGATTTCCCGTCTTTTCTTCTTTCTTTCCGTAAGCTCTTAGGCTTATACTCCCGCCCCGGTAGATGCTTTTGGACAGCTCGGAACTTCTGTGCCCGGGAGGTGTCAAATGCGTATCTGCGACCTGATTCAGGATCAGGACACGTATCAGGCGGAACTGGGCCATACCGTAATCGAAACCGTACAGGCTATGGTCGAGCGCAACATCGGCGCCGTGCCCGTGCTGCACAACGGTAAACTGGTGGGGATTTTCTCCGAGCGCGATCTGATGCAGCGCGTGGTGGCGGAGGGCCGTGATCCCCGCAGCACCTGCATGGCCGAAGTCATGACTGACGATCCTCTTACCGTCAGCGTGAATGAAAGCCTGGACTCCTGCATGGCCATCATGCGCCGCCACAACTTCCGCCATCTGCCGGTGTGCCACGAAGGGCTGCTGGTAGGCATCGTCTCTCTGCGCGACATCTTGCTGCACGACCTGGACGAAAAAGATGACGAGGTGCGCATGATGCGCGCCTACATCCATTCCGTCCCCGACGCATAACCGGCTGCGGAGTGGCTGCGGCCTCAATTTTGAAAGGGCGCGGCTTCTAGCCGCGACCTGAGTCCTGGCAGTCCGGCCAGCCCACCCCGTTTCACCCAGTCCTTGCCGCTTCCCCCCTATAGCACGAAGGTAACGTTGCGCCCGAAACGGCACGCCAGTAACGTTACTTAGAATTACTACGGTGCATTGAACGTTCGGTTGGGACGGACTAACTTACTCTTACCAAGCCGAACAGCATCTGCTTGAGCCGGAAGCACAAACCTGGTTCCCGGCGTTCTCTACCGGGCTCAGGGTGGCCGCAGCCAATGAGCGACAAAATTAGCATTCTCTATTACGCGCTCTGGATCGCGCATCCCGTCCTACAGACGGGCATCGCCGCGACCATGCTCCGGCGCGGACTGCACCGCAAGTTCCAGTACTTTTTCGGCTATATCGTTACGCAGCTCCTCATCTTCGCCATTGTCTTTCCTGCCTACTGGCGCAATTATCCCGGCTGCTTCTATCTCTACTGGCTCTGCAACGCGGTCAGCGTTGCGTTTGGCTTTGGCGTCATTCACGAAGTTTTCGTGGATGTTTTCCGCCCCTTCCACACCCTCCGCGACTTAGGTTCGGTTCTGTTCAAATGGGCCGGTCTGGTGATGCTGTTGGTCGCCGGCGTGGTCTCGGTTTCAACCAACTCCAGCGAGATGGCGCCATGGATGCAGGCCATCATCACCGCGCAGCGCTGTGTGCGCATCGTCCAGGTTGGGATGGTTCTTTTCCTGCTCTTCTTTGCCCACTACCTGGGCATCAGCCGGCGCCAGCACAGCTTTGGCATCGCCTTAGGGTTTGGCGCTTTCGCGATGGTTGAACTTGGGCTGATCTCGTCGTTGGTGGGGAACCACCTGGGCAATCCCTGGATGAGCATGGTCAACATGGCCGCTTACAACGCCAGCCTGCTGGTGTGGCTGGGCTACATCGCCGTGAAGAGTCCGGCGCGCGACGCTTCCGCCACGCTATTGCAGCCGCAACGTTGGGAGCAGAGTCTCTCCGACATTCATCATCCGCTGCCCGCCGACTCGCTGATCCCGATGTTCGAGGGCATGGTGGACCGGGCGCTCTCCCGCACGCAACCGGATCTCCGCCTGGAACCAAAAAGGCCCGAAAGCGCTGCCGCCGCTCGTGGCGCTACAGCTGGTATCGGCAGTTCTGGCTTTTCTCCAGTTCGTGCGCCTTCCAAGACCTAGCCTGGTTCGACCCAGCCCTTGTTCTGAAACCGTAAACCTAGACCGGTTGACAAACAGCTGTATCAGCTTGCCGTGCGTTATTGAAGTAAAAGATTAATAAAGCTATGATTTGCAATGAAACAAAAATGGCTTAATTGTCGTTGCTATTGTGGTTGTGCTCCGTCCCGAAGCAAAAATTAAGACAGCGTGAAAATTATGCACAGCAGGCTTGACGCTTGTCTTATAATGCGGGTCCGCGTCAAGTGCCCCTTTTCTGGGGCACTCGCCGCGGATAGCTAAAGGAGACAACCCATGAAACGTGCAATCAGGATTTCGATCCTGATGGTAGGACTTGTGGGCACATTTGTCGCCGCCGCCGTCCAGCAGGTTCCCGCCGCAGACGGAGGCCCGATTCTTGTATGCCCACCTGGCGACAAGCACTGCAAACCCAACCTGCCACCGATGATGAAATAGTTCATAGCGGAGGCAGCCGGTGACCGCAAGGTCACCAAAGTAACTCGCAGTAACCTGGGCCGAACACTTTGGGCTCGCAATATTTGGGCTGACGGACTCATACCAACCGTCAGCCCCGTTTTTTTTTGGCTCCCGAGTCATGCTGTGAAGAGCACGGCTCGGAAAGGCACGGATCAAGAAGCGCACGACTCGGGAAGGGCTTCAGCCGTGCCGTTTAGGGCCAATAAAAACGCGGGCTTTAGCCCCTGAGGGCTCGGGCTTTTACGATTTTGGGATCGCCGCTCCCAGTGCGCGCCGCAGCTCATCGGCGCTATAGATCGGCGGCTGGCAGGCGGATCCGGAGCAGAGCACAGCGCACGACTTTCCCGATCCGGGGCCCGGCGACGCGAACTGGGGAAGATTCGGAATCGTGGCCGCCAACAGCGGAGGCAGGTTCTCCCGCACCGCCTGATTGGCCGCCAGCCGCAGAGTGGTCTTGTTGAACGCGAAAGGCTCGACTGCCGCGGCGTGCAACTCCGCAGCCGTTTGACCATCTCCGTCATCGGCTATCACGACCACCTGCACCGGACTCTCCAGTAGATGCACCACCGCGATGCCATACGTTGCGGCGAAGATTCCATACTGTTCCGCAACTCCTGCAAAAGTCTCCAGCGTCTGCTCCGCCTTGTCGCGGTAGCCGGCGTCGCCCGTATAGTGATGCAGCCGCATCAGCGCGATCGCCGCCATGGGATTGCCCGCCGGCGTGGGCGAATCCTGCAGCGGCTTGCGCCGCGTCGCCAGCACTCCAAGGCTCTTCCCGTCCGCGGCCAATTCGCTGTCGAAGAACCCGCCCGAGGTAGCGTCGAAAAAGCGCGCGATCATGGCGTCGGTGATAGCACGCGCAAACTTGAAATAGCTCAAGTCAGCCGTAGCCTCATACGCGTCGAGGCAGGCCAGCGCCATGAACGCGTAGTCATCGAGCAGCCCCGCAACTTCGCGGTGCTCGGCCTTCGGATCGGAGTAAGAGACTACATGCAGCAGCAGGTGTGCCTGTGTGGCCGCGGCCGCCCCGGTCGCGCGCTCTTTCTCGTCACCATGCATGTCCAAATGATGTTTCCACGCCTCCGCCAGCACCCGATCCAGCGACCGCAGGGCAAAGCGCCGCGCCTCGGCAAGATTCAGCACCTTCGCCGCTTCCAGATAAGCCGAAACGCACAAACTGTTCCACCCGACGTAAACGGTCTTGTCCACATACGGCGTCGGGCGTTGCAGCCGCACCGCATACATCTTCTTCTTTGCCGAGGCCAGCAACTCGTTCACCCGTTCCGGCGCCAAGCTCATCCGCCGCGCGATTTCTTCCACCGGAGCTCGCACATAAAGCACATTCTTCGCCGGATTGTGATGCATCTCTCCGACTTCGTTAATGTCATAGTGCAGCGCCGCCACCTGCGCCTCTTCCTCATTCAGCACGGCGCGAGCTTCGTCGAGTGTCCAGGTGAAATAGTCGCCGTCGTCCTCCATGGAGATGTCGGCGTCCTGCGAAGCATAGAACCCGCCCCGCTCCCGATCGCTCAGCCATTCGTCCATCCAGCGAATGATGTCCCGTGCCACATCCGCAAATAACTCCATACCGGTGGCCTGATGCCCGTGAACGTAGTTCTTCAACAGTTCGGAATTGTCGTAGCACATCTTTTCGAAGTGCGGCACGACCCACCGCTCATCCACCGAGTAGCGATGAAACCCACCCGCCAGTTGGTCATACACCCCGCCCTTGGCCATGTGCTCCAGCGTGGTGACAATCAGGCCGCGCAGTTGGTCGTCGCTATGGGCAACATTTATGTGGGGACGGCCGCCCTCGGCCGCTTGCCCTGAGCCAGGCCGAAGGGTCCCGCAAAGCGAAGCTCCGCGCCCATACCGCTCAATCAGCAAATCCAGCGCTGATGGATGCGGAAACTTCGGAGCCTGCCCGAATCCCCCGTGCTCGGGATCAAACATCTTGAACGCCGATTCCTGAATCGCCGCAATCACCCTGGCCGAAACGCGCCCACCGCGCCCAGCAAACGACTCCGCCTGCGCAATCGCGCTCTCCACCATCTTCGCCTGTTCCACCACGTCGCCGTGCTTTTCCTGGTAAGCGTTGGCAATACTCAGCAGCACGCGCCGAAAGCTCGGACGCCCATATCCATCGCTCGGCGGAAAATAAGTTCCCCCATAAAACGGCTTTCCATCCGGCGTCAGAAAGGCGGTCAGCGGCCACCCACCCTGACCGCTGACCGCCTGCACCGCCGCCTGATACCGGCTGTCAATGTCGGGACGCTCATCCCGATCCACTTTGACCGCAATGAAGTGCTCATTCACAATCGCCGCAATCTCAGGGTCGTCATACGACTCCCGATCCATCACGTGGCACCAGTGACACCACACCGCCCCAATGTCGAGCAGCATCGGCTTGTTGTCGCGCTGCGCCGCCGCGAACGCCTCCTCGCCCCACTCCTGCCACCGGATGGGCTGGTGCATGGCAGACCGCAGATAAGCGGACGAAGCGCGGGCGAGGGAGTTGAGTGTGGTAGTGGTCATGATCCGCTAGTCTAAATTGTTTGGCCCTGGCCGCGTGAGCGGGCGCCAGACATCTCCAGTGCCGGTTGCCGCATCTTTGAACAATACAATACCCTGTTGTCTCGACCATGCACGAGGAAAACACCGAAATGGATCTGAATGGGGCGAAGGTCTTCTCTGCAGTCGTATTTCTCCTGATTCTTGTACTCACCACCAATCCCTTGCGCGCGCAGGATGCGCACGCCGCGCTTTCCGGCACGGTCACGGATCATACGGGGAGCGTCCTGCCGGACGTCAAAGTCTCCGTCAAGAACCTGGCGACTGGTCAAACCACCGATACGCAAACCACCCCGGACGGACTCTACACCGTGTCCAATCTCACGCCCGGGGATTACGAGGTTTCCGTGTTGGCGGCGGCGGGCGCGAAGGTTTCGCAAGTGACCTTGAGGGCTGGGGACGTCCAAAGACTGGATCTCGTCCTGAATGTCGTGCCGCCTTCGACGGAAGTGCAAGTCGGCAACCCAACAGCAGCCCCTGCCGAAACGCTGCCCAATGCTCCATCCGCCACCAAGGCCACTCCCTCGCTCGAAGATCTGGGTTTTTCCAAGACGGAGACCGAAAGCAACGCCGCGCAACAGGCGCTGCTCGACAAGCGGACGCACATGCTGAAGATTCACCAGCGCATGGGTTTGATCACGGCCGTTCCCCTGCTGGCTACGCTGATCACTTCAGCCAACGCCGGCCGCAAGAGCACCGGCACGGCGTCCCGCGACCTGCATGTCGCGCTGGGAGCACTGACCGGCGATTTGTACGGGATTACCGCGTACTATGCCATCCGCGCCCCCAGGGTGCCGGGCACCGAAACGCGCGGCCCGATCCGTCTGCACAAAGCCCTGGCCTGGATTCATGGACCGGGCATGGTCTTGACTCCGATTCTGGGCGCGATGGCCTTCGATCAGAAGAGTAAGGGGGAAAGGGTTCACGGCATCGCTGCCGCACACGGCCCGGTGGCCATCGTGACCGCCGGAGCCTTCGGCGCCGCTCTACTGTCGGTGTCGGTGAAATTCTAGGTGAGTTGTTGGGACACCGATCTGTTGACATGCGTTGATTTTGGGTGGCGCAGCAGCCTCGTTGCAGTAGCGGCTTCAGTCGCTGAGGTGCGTTACGCGAACTGACCTCGACAATCTATGAACAAGCAAATCCTGACCGCGTTTCTGCTGCTCGCGCTGCCCCACCTCTTCGCCGCTGACCACCAGTGGGTCCTGAAGCAGAGCACCCTGACCTACCACGTCTCTCACCCGCTGCATCAGACCGACGGTGTCAGTCATGCCGCGCGCGGCAAGGGCATCTGCCACGAGGGCCAATGCGATTTTCTCATCGCGGTTCCGGTCAAGACTTTCGATTCCGGCGACAGCAACCGCGACCTGCACATGATCCAGGTCACGCGCGGCGCCGAATTTCCCATGGTCACGGTCCGCACGCGCCTGCCGGAAACAGCGTCGGCATCGGCCACCATCAAGGCCGATCTCGAGATCCAATTCGCCGGCCAGACTACGCAGTATAAGCAGGTGGAATTCGTGCTGACCAGGCAGGCAAACGAAACGCAGATTACCGGAACGATTCCCGCGACCCTCACGGATTTCAAGATCGATCCACCGTCGCTACTGACCATGCCCGTGAAAAACGAAATCCCGATCCGAGTGGAGATGACCTGGAGTCCGCAGTGATGAGTCCGCAGTGATTCCCTGACTTCTCCCGGGCAGATGCTGGATCTTGGGTGGCGAAGCGCTTTCAGCGCTGCGATAAAGCGGATCTTTTCCTCGAGGGCTTTAGCCCCTGAGGCGCTTCCTTTGCCGAGGGGATAGTTGCTCCCGCCCTCAGCTCATAAGCTGCCGCGCGATCCTGCAATACAAATCAACGGCCGCCGCCAACTGCTGTTTCTCGATGTACTCGCCCTCGGTATGTGCCACGTGAATCGATCCCGGCCCGAGCAGCAGCGGCTCGCCCCAGTTGGTCAGCTTCGGAATGTCGGTCGTGAACGCGGCAATCATCGTCGGTAATCCATCCACACTGCGCAAGCGAAGGAAGGGAAGCTCCAACGGGAAGGTTACCTGCACCTGATCTCCTGCCGTCGCGACAATCTGTGTTCGCAATTCATCCGACGAACCGACCAGCCGGTAAAGCAGCTCCGCGTGCGCATAATCCGGAATCACATTGGGCGCGCGCCCGCCTTCAATCAGCCCGATGTTCAGCGTGCATGCACCAACTTGTGGATCGGCAGGCAGCGCCATCGCCCGCAGCCGCCCCAGCGCCGCGAGCAGTTTGTCAATCGCCGACTCCCCCAGTTCCGGATACGCCGAGTGCGCCATGCGTCCCTTCGCCGTAACTTCCACGCGCAGCGTCCCCTTCGATGCCAGCGCGATGCGGTTCTCGGTCGGCTCACCGTTGACTAGAAACCGGCACCCCGAAGGCGCGTGCTCATTGGCCCTCTCCGCGCCCAGGCTGTCGCGCTCTTCTCCCACCACAAACAGCAATCCGACGTGAATTCCCTGTTGTCGCAGCCGTTCTGCGGCGGCGATCTGCGCCGCGATGATGCCCTTGGCGTCGCACGACCCGCGTCCGTAAATACGCCCCGCATCTTCCGAAGACGGAATGAACGGCGGAACCGTGTCCATATGTGTGGAAAACACGACCGCCGGTTGAGGATGTTCAGGAGAAACGGCGTAAACGTTAAACCGCTCACCTTCGACCGGCATCTTCTTCGTCTGATAGCCCAGCCGGCAGAGTTCCCCGTAAAGGTAATTTCCAACCGCGGCTTCGTTGCCGGTGATGGATTCGATGTCCACCAGTTGGCGCGTCAGAGTTACAGCGTCCATGGCAGAGAGAATAGCAGACGGCGACGAGGCCTCGGACCTTAGACAATTCCTGGCCTCTGACTTCTTTTCTGCATCGCTTCGCGTGTAATCTGACGTTGTGCTTGCCTCGAACTCATCCATCCGTTCCCTCTATCTCGACGGTCCCGCCGGGCGGCTGGAAGCCCTGCTCAATGCCGGCGCAGCGAATGCGACCCACGCCGCGGTCGTTTGCCATCCCCATCCGCTGTTCGGCGGGACGCTGCACAACAAGGTCGTGTTCCACACCATGAAGGCGTTGAATCACTTCGGTTTTCCCGTGCTGCGCTTCAACTTCCGTGGCACAGGATTGAGCCAGGGCGAGCACGGTCACGGCCAGGGAGAAGTCGAAGACGTCCGCTCCGCGCTCGACTGGCTCGACGCCGAATTTCACCTGCCACTGATTTTCGCTGGATTCTCTTTCGGCGCTGCCGTCGGCCTGCGCGCGGCCTGCGACGATGCCCGTGTGAGTGCACTAATCAGCGTGGGAACGCCGGTCGCTCCCGTCGTCGCAGATACGGAAGAACCTCGCGTGTACAACTTCGACTTCCTGCGGGACTGCACAAAGCCCAAGCTGTTCGTCAGCGGAGCTCGCGATCCGTTCGGTCCGCGCGCCCAACTGGAAGCCCTGGCCGCGTCGGTGCCAGAGCCAAAGAAGCTGGCGGTGATCGAGGGCGCGGATCATTTCTTCGAAGGCCGCCTGCGCGAATTGCGCGAAGCCATCGAAGCGTGGGTCAAAGAAGCTGTCAGCCATCAGCCGTCAGCCATCAGCTAAACCAACCGCGCCGCGTGATCCCCGACCTCTGATCGCTGGCCCCTAGCCCCTGACCCCTGCCTTTATAATCCTGGCCATGTCCAATGCCGATCGCGAAGGCCAGTTTCGCCACATGCGCGACACTGCGCGTGAGATCTTCCGGGCCGCGCTGGCGGAGGCCTCGATTGGCAGGGCATTCTCCCGGCACGTGAACTGCGATCGTGGAGTGCTGCGCGTGCGCGAAGATCTTTACGATCTGCACTCGTACTCGCGCGTTCTGGTGATATCGCTCGGCAAGGCCGGTCACACCATGGTCGAAGCCCTTGCCGATCAGGTCGGAGCCTCGCTCGAAGGCATCGTGGCCAGTTCCGTTCAACCTGCAGCCCAGATCCACGGCTTCCGTTATTTTCGCGGCGGACATCCCACGCCCAACGCGGAATCCATCCAGGCCGCGGGCGCAATGCTGCGGGCTCTTGAAGCGCAAACCGCTTCGTCGCTGGTCATCTTTCTGCTCAGCGGCGGAGGTTCGGCGATCGTCGAAAAACCGATTGACGACGAGATTTCACTCGACGATCTCATCGCGACCTACCGTGCGCTGGTGCACTCCGGTGCGCCCATCGCCGAGATCAATGCCGTGCGCAAACATCTATCCGCGGTCAAAGGCGGACGGCTGGCCCAGACGGCGTTTCCCGCCCAACAGGTTTCGCTGCTGGTGTCCGATGTGCCCGACGCCACCCCCGATGTGCTGGCTTCCGGGCCAACTATGCCCGATTCGACGACCGCCGAAGATTGTTACCGCATCGCGGAAAACTACGGTCTGTTGCAACAATTTCCCCACTCAACGCGGGAACTGTTTGAGCGTCGCGCACTGGAGGAGACTCCAAAAACGGATGACCCGGTGTTTCACCGTGCCCGCTGGTGGCCGGTGCTGTCGAACCAGGCTGCCATCGAAGGGGCCAGCGCTGCGGCCGAGCGCCGCGGCTTCATCGTGCACGTGGACAATTCCTGCGACGACTGGGACTACGAACGTGCCGCCGGGTATTTGCTTGGGCACGTGCGCGAACTGAAGGAACAGTTCTCTCCCGTGTGCCTGATTTCGGGCGGGGAAGTGACCGTAAGAGTCACGAACGGCGGAGTAGGCGGGCGCAATCAGCAGTTCGCTCTGGCATGTGCGGAGAAAATCGCCGGCGAAAATATCACCGTACTCAGCGCAGGCACCGACGGCGTGGACGGAAACAGTCTGGCGGCCGGCGCGGTGGCGGACGGAACCACGCTGGAGCGGGCAAAGCTTCAAGGCCTGGACGCGCGCGCCGCGCTGCAGAAGTTCGATGCGTATCCGTTATTCAGCGCACTCGGAGATGCTATCGAGACCGGCCCCACCGGCAACAACCTGCGCGATCTGAGAATCCTGCTCGCGTATTGAAGCTCGCGACTTACGACTCGCCGGGCTTCGTCCGGCGGGACCGTCGAGGCGGTTGTCCCCACACGGTTGGGAATTGCCAAACGAGTGTTACAAAGGGCCAGAAAAGTCAAAACAAAAACAGGGAACTGGCGTTCAGAAGAACCTGATTCAGAAGAACCTGGTCACGCCTTCTTCCATCACCACCACGCGGTCCTCGATGCCCGCCGCCCGGGCTTCCTGTTCGAGCAGTTGCAGCGGCTCCTCCACCGGTTCGTGGGACAGGCGGAATGTGCCGTAGTGCATGGGGACCATCCAACGGGATTTGAGGTCGAGAAAGGCCCGGGTGGCGTCGGCCGGACTGGCGTGGACGTTGCGGAACTGCGGCGGATTATAGGCGCCGATCGGCAGCAGCGCGAGTTCGGGGGCCAGGCGGCGTCCAATCTCGCTGAAGCCCGCGAAATACGCGGTGTCGCCCGCATGATAGATCGAATGTTTGCCCGCCTTCAGCACAAAGCCGCCATAGCCGCGGTGAGAATCCTTCAGAATGCGCGCCCCCCAGTGCCGCGAAGGAACGTGGGTCACCAGCAAGTTGCCCCGGCGCGCGTGCTTCCACCAATCGAGTTCGATGATGTCGGAAAAGCCGAGATCAGACACCAGATCGGAAACGTGAGTCGGCACCATAATGGCCGGAGCTTCGCCGCGCACGCGCAAATTGTTTTGCACAATGGCGCGCAACGACGGCCGGTGTAGGTGATCGAAGTGGGCGTGCGACACCAGCACCAGATCGATTGCCGGCAGATCGGCAATGCGCAAGCCGGGACGGCGCAGCCGCTTCAGCACAAAAAGCCAGCGCGCGAAATTGGGATCAATCATGACGCTCTGGCCGCCAATCTGCACAAAGAAGCTGGCATGGCCGATGAAGGTCACGCCGAGTTGCCCATTCGTGGCCAGTTGGGGTTTGTGGGTCTGGCCGCACCGCGGAGTGACCGCGGAATGCCGCACCAGGCGCCCGAACTGCGTAGCGCGCTTGCGAAGGGCCGGATTACGAAGCGTCTGCTTGATCATCCCGCTACGATGCCTGTGGCCAAAGCCTGGAAGCACTTTAACCCTCTAAATATTAGTCCCGACGGCCGCACCGACGGAGTAACAAAAGCGGTGCGGCAAGTTTTTTCATCTGCCATTCATCTTAGATGATCTCCAGAGGAGCGGGGCTGCAATTCCTCAGCGCGAATGTAAAGAATTGTTAACAATGGAGGGAACCGAGATCGCTGCCGGCGTGCGCTTCCAAAGGCAATATCCCGTTGCTTGACCTTGATCGCGCCGTCATATCTAATCCGAAAAACGTTCCTTTCCGGAATCATTCTAGAACCAAGGAGAAGTCTCGAATGCGAGTGGCATTTCTGGGGTTGGGGATCATGGGTCAGGCGATGGCGGCGAACCTGGTGAAAGCAGGTCACGAAGTCACGGTGTGGAACCGCACGCCGGGCACGCTGGTGGAGGGTGCTGCGGTAGCTCCCACTCCGGCGGCAGCGGCGCAGGGAGCCGAAGTGGTGTGGTTGTGCGTTTCTGACACGGACGCGGTGCAAGACGTCGTCTTCGGCAACGACGGGGTGGAAACGGCGCTCGCCGAAGGCATGATCATTACCGATTCCAGCACGATTTCTCCTTCCGCTACCGTGAAATTCGCCGAGCGCGTCGCCGCCAGGGGCGTGGCTTGGGTGGATGCTCCCATGACAGGATCGAAGATTGGCGCCCGCGACGGGACGCTGGTGTTCATTGTCGGCGGAGACGAAGCGCCCATCGAGCGCCTCAAGCCGCTGTTCGCGGCCATGGGCAAGAAGATTTTCTGCATGGGCGACACCGGCAAGGGCCAGGCCACTAAGCTTGCCATGAACCTGCAGATCGCGATGATCTTTGAAGGATTCGCCGAAGCCCTGACTCTGGCAACCAAACTGGGCGTGGATCCGCAACAACTGCTCTCGCTGATCGAAGCCACGATGGTCCGTTCGGGAGTGGTGGATTACAAAGCGCCATTCATTCTGCAGCGCGATTTCACGCCCAACTTCCCGCTGCGGCTCATGCACAAGGACATCAAATTGACGCTGGAGGCGGCGAAAGAAGCGCGGGTGAAACTACCGGGTCTTGAAACCGTGGAAGAGATCTACGAAATGGCCACCGAAGACGGCCATAAGGATCTCGACTACGCCGCCACCTTGACCTTGCTGGAAAAGTGGGCGGGCGTGCAGGTGAAGGGAAAGGCGGCTTAGCTCAATCCAGCAGAACCCGGGCAAACACGTCGTGATCCACGTTCCCCCCGGTAATCACCAGGCCCACCCGCTGGCCTCTTAGCGTCTGCGCTTCCTTCAGCGCGGCCGCGAGCCCGGCGGCGCCTGCTCCCTCGGCCACGTTGTGCGTATCGGTGAAGAAGATCTTCATCGCCTGGCGGAGTTCCTCCTCGCTGACCTGCACCATGTGGTCCACGTTTTGCAGAACCACGGCCAGCGATTCTTCGTCGGGTACGCGGCAGGCCATGCCGTCACCGAGCAGCGTGGTCACGGGAGCCGAGATTTTGCGGCCCGCCGCAAAAGAAAGCGCGTACGCGGGCGCGCCTTGGGCTACTACGCCGATAATTCTGGTCTTGAGGTTCATCCCATTCCGAACCGCCGCGCAGGAACAAACGCCGGAACCCTGCCCAACCGGAACATAAACTACATCCAAATCAGCGACTGCCGAGAAATATTCAAGCCAGTAGGTGGCCACGCCTTTGACGATGTCGCGGTGGTAGGGCGGGACGAAATGCCAGCCATGCTGGTCGGCAAGCGTCCGCGCATGTTCCTTGGCTTCCTGGTAGTCGCTGCCGAATTCGATCAGCTGCGCTCCTTGCGCCCGCATGGCCGCGTTCTTCTCGACGCTGTTGCCGCGAGGAACAACGATGTAGGCAGGTACGCCGAACCTTCGTGCCGCCAGCGCCAGAGATTGGCCATGGTTCCCGCGAGTCGCGCTCACCAGCCCCGTGATTCCGCTGCTTCTGCGAAACAACTCTGCGGCATACACCACAGCCGTCCGGGCCTTGAAGGCGCCGATCGGCGTGTGGTTTTCGTGTTTCACCCACACCTCGGTCCCCAGCCGCTCACACAGCAGCGGCCATACCATCTGCGGCGTGGGCTGCATCACCGAGTACACCATGTCCTGGGCGGCCCGGATTTCGTCAAGGGTGGGTAAAGACGCGGTGGCGAAGGTTGGTCCGGTCATAGTCCAACAAGTGTACCGCTTCCAGGAAGCACCGCGGATCGTGCAGCCCGGTGTGACCGAGACGTTACTGCTGTAATGGCCGTCGGGCCGCTATTACACAAGTATTACATTCGCAACCAGTTACGCCTGATAGCTTAAGAAAGCGCTATCGCATTCGACACGACAAAACGGGGACGCCACTTGGACATGCAACTGCAAGATCTGGAAAAAACTCAATCCGCAAAAGGCGAAATCAACTGGGTGACCGCGATCTTCATGGCCCTGTTTCACGTGGGGGCCATCGCCGCCCTCTTCTTTTTCACATGGAAGGCGCTGTTCGTGGCGATTTTCCTGTGGTGGGTCGCCGGCAGCCTGGGCATCGGCATGGCTTACCATCGCCTGCTCACGCATCGCGGCTTCAAGACTTACAAGTGGATGGAGTACTTCCTCACGGTATGCGCCACGCTGGCGCTAGAGGGCGGACCGATTTTCTGGGTGGCCACGCACCGCATCCATCATCAGTTTTCCGATCAGGAAGGCGACCCGCACTCGCCCATTGACGGCAAATGGTGGGCGCACATGGGCTGGATCCTGATGGGCAAGTCCATGCACCATGACACGACCACGCTGGCCCGTTACGTTCCCGATCTCGCCAAAGATAAATTCCACGTCTGGATCACCAAGTATCACTACGTCCCCCAGATCATTCTGGGTGTTGCGCTGTTTGCCATCGGCGGCCTTCCCTGGCTGCTGTGGGGCACGTTCTTCCGCACCGTATTCTTGCTGCACGCCACCTGGCTGGTGAACTCGGCAACCCACTCCTGGGGCACGCGGCGCTTCGCGACTCGCGACCTCTCCACCAACAGTTGGTGGGTTGCCCTGCTGACCTTCGGCGAAGGCTGGCACAACAACCACCACGCGCATCCGACCGCGGCGGCGCACGGCTTTACCTGGTATGAGGTTGACATGAACTGGTACGGCATCTGGGCGCTGCAGAAGTTCGGCCTGGTCTGGGATGTCAAGCGCGTAAGGCTGGCCGATATTGAGCGCGGGCTGGTAGCCGCACCCAACGGACGGTTGATCGAGCCTACGAATGCGGTGGAATTCTGGGCCGCAGGGGACTAACCGACATTATTGTTGTGGGAATGCAAGTCAGCCCGGCTAATCCAGCCGGGTTTTTCTTTTGTTGGAGCACGGGGGAGGATAATCCTGCTGGAGGGCAGCCAACTCCTGCCTCACACCCGGATGATCATTACCTCGGTGGCCTTGATCAGCGCGGCGGCGGTTTGACCCTTCTTCAGTTGCATTTCGCGGGCCGAGCTTGCGGTGATAATGGACGTGATCTCCTGGCCGCCGATCGAAATCTTCACTTCCGCCATCAGGCCGCTGATGCGAACTGAATCGATCCGTCCCACCAGCTGATTGCGTCCGCTGACCTGGCGGATGACTTGTTTGCGTTCTTCTTCCGTCCTGCCCCGGGTTCTGAACAGCAGCTTGTCCACTTCGCTCTGCGGAATGCGGTGGTGTCCTCCGGCCGTCTGGACACTGCGAATCTTCTTCCTGTAAATCCACTGCTTGATGGTGGGGAAGCTGATTCCCAGCTGCAAAGCCGCGTCACGGAGCTGGAGCAGCTCTTCAGCGTCCCGTCCAGACTTGTCAGTTTTCGGCATCGAAGCGAAATCCTACAGTCAACACAGCGTGCGGTCAATTACGCCGCGTTGCCGCGGGTTGCGGCGGAAGCATAGCCGCCAACTGGCTCGACCCATAAACTGTGTAACGTTAGACACTAAAACTGTATCTCATGTACACTTCTGCTCCTACTTCGATGACTGTGGGAGGTTTTGATGCGCATTGCTGCTCCGATTGTCGCCCTGCTCGTTCTCTGTCTTTCGTCAACCTCGTCTTCGGCACAGGATGGATTTCCTTCCAGCTGGTTCAATATGGTGTCCGAAACCCAGGCTGCACAGCCGCACTGGATCACTCCGCTGGCCACGACCACTCCGCGGCTCGAGCAAGAATTTCGCTACGATATCCAATGGCAGACTCACAACAGCGGGGTCACCACCACCAATTACGGCGTCAGCAAGGGCCTGGAAATCATTCCGGAGAAGAATCTCGAAGTCATCCTCGCCGTGCCTCCCTACATCCAGAACAATCCGGATTCCCCAAACGACGGATTCGGCGACTGGCAGTTCCTCGTCAAATATCGAATCGCTGCCGGAAACGAGGAGCACGGGAACTACATCCTGTCTGTCTTCTATCAGATGAGTCTTCCCACCGGGCAGTACCAGGAAGGAGCACCGAACCCGATCATCACGCCCACGATTGCCTACGGAAAGGGTTATAAGAATTTCGACCTCCAGGGAACCGTGGGGTACACCCTGCCCACCGGGAACGGGGATGTCATCGGAAACAATCTGCTCTGGAACAACACGTTCCAGTACAGAGTCTTCAAGAAAATCTGGCCGGAGATTGAGGTCAACGTCAACCAGTATCATGGCGGGGTCAACAATATTGTCCCGACCGCTCACCCCGGCAAAACGTTGGTTTATATGACGCCGGGCCTCGTGCTGGGCAGGTTTAACCTGTGGCATCGTCTCGCTTTCACCGCGGGCGGCGGGTTCGAAATTGCCACGACACGATTCCATCCCACCAACCACATCCCGATCCTATCCATACGATTTCCGTTCTGAGCGATTGCTGAAATCGTAGGGATGGCGGTTGCCGAAGTTGATGTCCGGGCAACGCCAGCGCGCAGGCGCAGCCCGCAGCGCGGTAGAATCAGTCTCGATGCGCATCACGAGCCGCCGCGGAACCATCGTTTTCTTTCTCTGCCTGGGCATCATGCTGGTGGGGTTGGCGGTTGCCCTCAACGTCGGCTGGATCATCCTCAACTGGCGCGAGGGCGTGCTGCTGTTCTTCGGCATCGTTTTTTTCGCCCTGATCATTGCCGGCATGGTCGTCAATACCATCTTTCTGGTGCGCGAACTCCGGCGCAGTGAGCAGCACGACAGCTTCATTAACGCGGTCACGCACGAACTGAAGACGCCGGTCGCCTCCATCCGCCTGCACCTGGAAACGCTGCAGCGCCGCGAATTGCCCGAGGCTCAGAAGCAGGAGTTCTACCGGCTCATGCTGACCGACACCGACCGGCTCACCGAGACCGTCGAGCAGGTACTGCGCGCCGGACGGGCCGGCGACAAGCGCGCCGGGCGGGAGAAAACAGAAGTGGATTTTGCCGGCTTGGTGCGCGAGTGCATGGACGCGACCCGGGTCCGTCATCACTTGCCGGCGGAGACTCTGCGTTATGAAGACGCTTCCGGCCACGGCAGCGGCCTGCGCGTCCGGGGCAGCGCCGAGGATCTGCGCACTGCCGTTTTCAATGTACTCGACAACGCCATCAAGTATTCTGGCGAAACGGTAGACGTGTGCGTGCGTCTGGAGACGCCGGACGAAAAGCGCGTCGTGCTCCGCGTGCGGGACCAGGGCGTGGGCATTCCCCCCGACGACGTCAAGCAGATCTTCAAACGCTTCTATCGCGTCACGCACCGCTCGCTGAAGCATGTCAAGGGAACCGGCCTGGGCCTGTTCATCGTCAAGGCCATCGCCCAGAAGCACGGTGGCAAAGTGTTTGCCGAGAGCGACGGCGAAGGTAAGGGCACCACCATCATCCTCGAATTGCCGAGGTGGACCGCATGAGCCGCGTTCTCGTGGTGGAAGATGAAGCGCACCTGGCGCAGGGATTGCGCTTTAACCTGGAAGCGGAGGGATACTCCGCCGAAGTGGTGGGCGATGGCGAAGCCGCCACCGATCGCCTGCTGGCCAAGAAAGAAAACTTCGATGTGGTCCTGCTCGACATCATGCTCCCGGGGAAAGACGGTTTCCGCGTGGTCTCCGAACTGCGCGCCGCGCACAATTACGTGCCGGTGCTCATGCTGACGGCGCGAGGACGACCGGAGGACGTCTTGCAGGGCTTCGCCTCAGGCGCCGACGATTACCTGGCTAAGCCGTTTGATCTCTCGATTCTGCTGGCGCGGTTGCAGGGACTCCTGCGGCGCACCCAATGGATGCGCGGCGGGCCGGTGGCAGAGAAGTTGCCCGGCAAACAGGTTGACGCGGGCGCCGTCGGGGACTTCGGCACTTTCACTTTCGCGGGGAAGACGATTGACTTCGGCGCGCTCGAACTGCGTTCCGGCAACAACACGATTCACCTCACCCTGATGGAATCCGAACTGCTCCGCCATCTGGTGCGTAACGACGGACGCATCGTTTCGCGCAAGCAGATTCTCGAAGAAGTGTGGGGATTGCACGAAGACACTGACACCCGCGCCATTGACAATTTTGTAGTGCGCCTGCGCCGCTATATCGAAGACGATCCCGGCAATCCGCGGCATCTGCTCACGGTTCGCGGCGTGGGGTATCGGTTTCTGGCGAATCCGGAAAACAAGTGACGACCTAGTTCACGCCCGGCACAACTCCCCGATCAATGCCTCCCGGCGCTCAAGTGCGATGCCATCCAGACGACGCAGAACCATGATGTAAAGCGGAAACGAGATCGCGGAGAGCAGAAGAAACGCAAACGCGGAGATCCAAAGATTGTGATAGAGCCGGCCGATCATGAAAGCCGCCGCCCCCACGCCGACGGTCACGATCTGCACTCCCAGGCTCACCAGCACCGTGGTCTGCGAGACGTTCTGCCGTCCGAAGGTCGCGAAATCGCGCTTCTTGGGAGCGTAGATGGAGAGCAGGTTTCCGGCGGTGAAGTTGAGTGGCGCGGCGAAAAGCAGTCCGGCTAAAGTGGCCACGGAAACGGCCAGCGCGGGCGCGCCGTAGAAAAAAGTCACCGCGATCCACGCCAGCGCGGTATTGGCCACCAGGATCGCGCCATGGGTGAGATTCTTTCCCAGTACAATCTGGCGGAAATGAACAGGAGAAGCGTAGAAGAACTGGATCCCGCCGCCATCTCCGCCGAAACTGTTGTAGACCAAGTTCGTCAGCACCAGCAGCGCGTAGGCGGCCGCGCCAGGGAAGGCCATGTCGGGGGCGCGGGTTAGGAAACTCGAATGCCGCATGGGATTCATCGGCCCCAGGCGGAACACCAACAGCATGAAGATGGGCATGATCAGAGTGAGCAGCATGGGGCCGCTGCGGGCGAGATACCGAACTTCTTTTTCAAACACCGCTGCGACCGCCTGGGAAAATCCCGGCACCGTCCAGCCCACCTGCAAAGCTTGCGTTTGTTCGACAACCGGCCGTGCACCGGCCTCGCTGAGGTTCTCGCCGCGGAACTGCGCGCGCAGACGCAGGTGCAGCAGATACCCCACGGCAGTCGTCAGCGCTCCCAGAAACAACAGGGAAGTGAAGCCGACGAAGTACTCTCCGTGGGAAGCCTGCGCCATTGCATCGGCCGCCAGTCCTGGGGGCAACACCGCCTGCACCTGGGCCGCAATCTCGACCGCCTTGGTCAACTCGGGCCGCGGCTTTTTCTGCAAGCGCTCCACCATCGGACCGATCAATTGAAAGCTGAGCATGACCAGGATGAACAGAACGCCCAGAATCTCGCGCGTGCGCCGCTGCGCCAGCCAGCGCTCCAGCCACGCGAACACGGTCTGCATCAGCACCAGGTTGAACAGAGCGAAAGTCACGATCACCACCAGCGCCCAGGGGAACAGCAGCGGGCGCGCCACCGTGACGCCGAGAAGGATTCCCAGCAGTCCGACGCTGCCCAACGCGCTGGCGGGATCGAAAAATCCGTAGGCCAGGCGAATCAGAAAATACGAGCGATAGGCGAGTGGGAAGCGCAGCAGCTCCGAAGAATCGGGATTGTTTGTGAAAGCGGTCGCCATCACCGGGAAGACCTGCCAGAAAAACAATACGGGCCACAAAAGAACCGCGAGCATCTCGGCCTTGCCGTGCGAAACGAACCAGTAAGCGAAACCGGCGGCAGCGGAAAAGCCTCCCAGGCCGCCCACCGCGAAGGCGAGAGTCACGATGATGCGCGAAACCAGCTCCATCTTTCCGCGCTTGGTGCGCAGTCCGTTGACGAACATGCGCCAGCGCAGGTTGGCGATGGCGGAGAGTTGGCCGCGGCGATGGACACTAAGAAGCATGTAACGCTCCAGTTTCACTCAACGCGTAACCGTTCGGTTCCTGATAGCGTGCGAAGATCCCAGGCATGATTATCCCAGCCACGACAGCTCCTGCTCGGCCCGGCGGGTGCCACCGACAATGCTGAGGAAAATCTGCTCCAGCGTTAGCTTCTCGCCGGATGCCGGCGAACCGTCGCCCGATCCGGCGGATGTCTTCGCCTGGACTCCGGCGCGCAATTCCTCGAGCGACCCCTGGGCGACCAGCCGTCCCTGATGAATAATGGCGACGTGGCTGCACAGGCGCTCCACGATTTCGAGCACATGCGAGGTGAGAAAAATCGTGGCCCCCCGCGCGATCATGCCTTGCAGCATGGATTTCAGCGTGCCCGCAGCGATTGCGTCCACGCCTTCGAAAGGCTCGTCGAGAAACAGCACCTTCGGCCCGTGAATTACGGCCGCGGCCAGCGCCAGCTTCTTCTGCATGCCGTGGGAATAGTCGGTCACGAGCTTCTTGGGTTGGTCGGCGAGCTGCATGAACTCGAGCAGTTCCGTGGCCCGCTTGGCCGCGGTCTCGCGCTCGAGGCCATACATGCGTCCGGCAAAGCTCAAAAACTCAGCGCCGGTGAGCCGTCCGAACAAAGCCATGCCTTCCGGCACCACTCCGATCTGCCGCTTTACCTCAACCGGATGGGCAGTCAGATCAAGGCCCAGGATTTCAATGCGCCCCGAACTCGGTGCGAGCAATCCGGTGAGCATTTTGATGGTCGTGGATTTCCCGGCGCCGTTAGGGCCGAGGAAGCCGAAGAACTGCCCGGGGGCGACCTGCAGGTCCACGCCATCCACGGCGACGAGATCGCCGAAGCGGCGGGACAGACCCTGCGTGGAAATTGTGGGAGCGGAGTCCATGAAGCTTCTGAATTTAGCACAGCCGGGGGGCGAGCGGGCCAGCTTCCAGTTTTGCCGGTGATCAGTTTTTTACATGCCGGTGACAACCAGCACCTATCCTCGAATATACCTTTCACGAATCGGCCGCCACTGCGCAAAATCCCATCGCGTCCGGAGGATACTGGTATGAAGGGAAAGTTCCTGCTTGGCCTTCTTTTTGCTCTGCTCGCTCTGTTCACGGGCGCTGCCTCAGCCGCCAGCTCGCAACCGGTCGTCAGTCACACCTTCGTCTGCAACGGCAACGCAATCCAGAGGACGGGCCCGTGTCCGAACGGCAACGGGATCAATTCGCTCATCCAGGGATCCGACGGGAACTTCTATGGCACCGCGGAGTTTTCTGCCTCAGGAGAAACGTCGGGCAGCGCAGGCACGATATTTTCGGTCACACCGGCTGGCCAGTTCACCCCGCTGCACACCTTCGTTGCCAATGCCAAAGGCGCTTTCGCCAACGGCGCGAACCCGCTCTCGCTCACTGAAGGCCCGGACGGCAAACTTTACGGGCTGACCAATGGAGGAGTCGGGGTTGTGTTCCGCATGGACAAGACTGGTTCCAGCTTCAAGGTGATCCATCATTTCTGCTCGGTGGGGACGTCGTGCAGCAGTCAGGGGACCATCGGCGTAGGCGTATTGCGGGTGGGAAAGGACGGTAATATCTACGGCGCGACAAACGAGGGAGGAACCGGGTGCTCGGGTGTGGGTTGCGGCACGATCTTTCGCGTCACTCCATCTTCTGGGGCCTACGCGGTCGTTGCCCTATTTACTTCGGACGTTACAGGATTTCCCTACGGCCTGACGGCGGCTTCCGACGGCACTTTCTACGGGCTTACCGCCAACGGGTCCAGCTTGTTCCACTTCGATCCGGCCACCGAGGCCCTACAGTTGATGGCATTGTCTTTCCCTTTCCCTGCGGGTTGCGGCGGCGTAGCATGCTTCGCCACAGGTACGCTGGCGTTCGGCCCAAGCGGTAACTTGTATGGGCTCTACACCGAATACGATACCGGCGGCTCTGGACTCTTCGAAGTCGAGACCGATGGCAGCCATCTCCAGCTTTCTCCTCTGTACAACGCAACTCTCTTGGGGGGTGGTCCGATGGAATTGCTGCTGGGCGGCGACGGCAACTTCTGGATTCCCGAGAGCGTCGGCGGCACTGGCTCCGGAGACTTGATCGCGCTCTCGCCGTCCAACGGAAAGGTGCTACAGACTCTTGCTCCCTTCGGAACGGCGGCTCCGGCGGGCGCTTTTCCCAGTTCGCTCATGCAGGCCAAGGATGGCACGCTATGGGGAACGGCGTCTGAATATGGCGTTGTCCCGAAGGCCCATTTCGGCGGTGGCACGGTGTATAGCGTGAACCTGGGCTTGCCTCCAGCGCAGTAAGGGTGATGCTGCCTGGACGGACCGCGATCCTTCCCCGCCCGGTAGCGGCGGGAAGGGATTTGCGGTTTCGCTGCCGATTGCCAATGGACTCACGTTCAAATCACGAGGCCGCCACTCGGAACGCGCGGCGTAGCGTTACGCGAGGACTGTCATCGGAACCGGGTCGTGCGCCACAGAGCGATTCCGCAGGTTGCCAGCAGGGAAAGCATGGCCAGCGTCAGCGCAACTGCCCAACCCGTGCTGATGCCCATGTGGGGAAGCCTGGCCAGTGCAGCAAGCGCAATGAACAGACCGGTAGTTCCCAGAATGAGCAGCCAATCCAACAGTGTTCTGGAGGTTGGGCTGGAGCCATAAGCTCGGCCCTCCATCCCCGCGCGCACGTATTCAGCTTCGACGCCGTAGCGTTTGCCTTCGCGGTGTGCGGCATCCTGCCAAGACGAGTGCTCCCGCGCCGTCGCCGAGGAGAGCGCAATCGCTACTGCTCCCAGCGCCATGAGAATCGATCCGCCGACGACCTGCGCATACACGGTGTGGCCTCCACCTTGCAGCTCATGAAACACCAGAATGCCCCACAGCATTCCCCAGAGCTGATTCGTGTTGGAGAGCGGAATGCCGCGGCTGATGCCGACGTATTTGGTGGCGTATTGCTGAAATAAATCTCCGATGACCCAGACGAAACCGCCGAGCATCAGCCAGAACAGCACCGGGCGGGCGCTCACGAGTTCGTGCCACAAAGGCGTCGCGCCGCGGTAGCCCACGGCCAGCACCGTCATGGTGACAAGTTCTCCGACGGTGAAGAATGTGATGAACGAAAGCGGATTCATCCCGGTCAGATACGCCTTGCGGTACGGAATGTACATCGTCCCCCAGAGAATGCCCGCGCCCAGCGCGGCCAGCACACCCAACGTGGCTTTGCCCGGCGCAGCCTGATGCGACGACGCGATGGCCAGCAGCGTCGCCCCTCCGAACATGCTCACCGCGCCGCCCACCACGCCCAGCCAGCGCTTCCATCCGGCATAGTGCAGTTCGTTGAAGAGCAAAAATCCCCAGAGGATGCCGAGCAGGCTGTTGGTGTTCCACAGCGGAAAGGCAATGCTCAGGCCGACGTCGCGGATGGCATAAATCGTCAGCGTATTGGCCACCGCCCACATGCATCCGGCGAGCACAGCCCAGATGACCAGGTGCGGCGCCTGGCGAACGTCGCTGCGCACATGTGACGTGCCGCGGACCAGCGCCGGCACGCTCCACCGCGCCAGGAAAACCCCGCACACCATGATGAGGGAAACGGTGATGGGCGAAATATCGGGACTGACGAGTTTAATCGGAGCTTCCGCCCCGCCCAGCCAGGCTCCTGCGGCGAACCCGCAGAATACGCCAAGCGCCTGCAGGCTGCGCAGGCGGGTCGCGTGCATGGGGCCGAGGTGCACGGGAGGTTGCGCAGGGGGCGCTGCCTGCATGGTTCCTGGCGGAGGGTTCAATGGAGCTTATCCAGCAGCACGAGACCGCCGAGCAGCACCGTGAGCGGAATCCAGAAGTGGAGGTCTGTGGCGATGGCGCGAAACAGCTTGCAGGAACCGTCAGTTCTGCTCGGAGACATTGCAGCCTCGGGATGAGTTCGCTGAATCTGGAGTGCCATCTTAGGGCTAGATGGGCCGGGAGTCAACGCGGAGGAGGAGTACACGCCAAGGTCACGGCGCGTAGCTGTTCAACGAAAGCCCGCTGATCTAAGTGAATCCCGCTCATTGGAATGGTTGCAGCCAGCCGGAACACAGCCTCATCCAGGGTTGTACCGTGCTGCCATTCCGCCAGCAGGCCGTGTCTATACAGCGCCCTGAGTTCCGTATGCCGCAGCCATACCGCGGGCAGATTCGCGCTGGGGCTGCAGGCGCGGGCCATTAACTCGAGGCTCACCACCCCGTCCTTGCCGCAATAACGCTTGGCCCTTTCCACGCACAACTCGTGAAGGCATTTGAGGTCGTGCTCGCCGACGGGCGGTATCGCAGCGCCTTCTTCCGCCGCCTTGATGAAGGCTCGGAACGATTCCAGCAGGTCTACTTGCTCATGCGCCATCTGTGTCACCTGTTGAGAGAATTATAGAACCAGGGAAGCGTCCCTTGCTCTACACGAAGGGTCGGGGCACGCTCCAACCGGCCCATGAGCGGAATGGCGATTTCTTAGCCCAGAACTGTATAATCGCGACAACCGAAAACTCCAGTCGCGCGACCATTTAATGAGGGCAATTGTTTGATGGCAAACGGAAATCCGGAACCTGAAGACAAGCGACTGATTCAGGAAGAGCCAACCAAGAAACCTTACACCAAACCAGCTTTCCGCTTCGAGCGCGTGTTTGTCACGACGGCGCTGACCTGCGGCAAAAGTGACCCCACCGAATTCCTGTGCCGGCATAACCGCAAGGTTTCCTAGCAGGATCGTTTGCTCCGAACTCAAGCTAGTTCACTCCCATCAGTTCAGGCCGGACTGCGTGGCCTTGACCAGGGTGGCCCCGGTCTTGGTCGCGTAATAAATGCTCGCAGCTTCGGTGAAACCGCTGTCGTTATCCACGATGATGGCGGTCGTTCCTCCGGTCGCAGGCAGCGCGGTGCTGCTGGTGCTGACGGTGGGAAATCCCGTAGTGATGTCGAGGCTCATGATGCAGCCGGCGGTTCCACCGCTGGTGACAGCGGCGCAATTGTTGGTGACCCCAACGAAAAGGTAGTCCTTCTGGAGCGTGGCGCTGAAAAACTCCGTAACCGGCGACGAGTCCGCTATACCAGTAGCCAGAGCCGCCGTGGTTGCGTCTGCGCTGGAGTTCATCACGCCGCTGCCGTTGAACCCTACACTGTAGAGCGTGGGAAGATTTCCGGCGCCAGTGCCGGCGATGTACAGGAGGGGCGTCCCCGATCCTTTGTACCACGCGTTGTTAAAGTCCGGCTCATACGGGCTTGAGTACGCCGTGCCTGCAGTACCGACAGGGACGGAAACAGCACTCGCCAGACTGGTCGGGGCTTGCACCACGATGGAATTGGTTCCGTTGGAGTTAAAGGTGGCGTAGACCATTTGATTGGTGCTGTCTACGATTACTGGATTCTCGGAGGTGGCGCCCGTCGCCAGGACCGCGCCATAAACGACCGATGGCGACGCGCCCGTGTCCAACACATAGTCAATCCGGCCGCTGCTATCCGTAAAGAAGACCTTATTCGATACCGAATCGTACACCGGGGTTGATGGAACCGCATTGATGGGAACGCTCCAAACGATGGTTGGGACGCCGCCGTTGAATACGCTGCTGATCTTGTACAGGTAGCCGGAGCCACTCTGGGCGCTGTAGGTGGTGGCGTAGGCGACATCGCTGGCATCGCCGTGTGTGTAAACCACCCAAACGGTATTCGTGGAGCTTTGGTTTGTAGTGCCGCCGTCGGGCGACAGCAGCACGGTCTGGTCCACGGCGTTGTTTCCACCGGCAATGCCCGGCACAACTGCCGTTATCGCGCTGGTCCCGTTGGTGCCCGTGGTGCCGATGGTCAAGATGTGAAAGTAGGAACTCCCGCTCGGCAGATTCTCGATGTAGGCAAGCTGGGTCCCGTCCTGCGAAATGGCCACGGAGGCCGGCACCTGTCCGGTGCCTGAGGCATAGGCGAACATGACCGTCGGCCCGGTCGGGCAGAGCGCGCCAGCGCCGCCGCTGTAGAGGTTGTTCACTCCGACAATATTGGCTTGACCGCCCGAGGCCGGTGTCGTTGGAATACCGATCACCACAAAGTCGTTCGTGCAACTCGGAGTCGAGTACACGTCAAATATAAACTTGGCGGGCGTAGTCTGGCCCCCGCCGGGAGCCGCGCTCAGCGTGAAAGTTGGACCGACCGCGTCATTGGTATAAGCGATGCCGTTGTAGTCATCAAACTCGTAATTGTCGGGACCGGGAAAGTTGCTCCAGAGGTTGAACTCGAATCCGCCGCCAATGAAGAGAGGCCCGTTGTTATTGACAGGGGGGACGACCCCAGGATAGAGCAGATTATCGTACAGGAACTTCCCGCTTGGGCTCGTTGTTTGATTTGGCCCACCCGGAAACAGCGGGTATACGCCTCCGTTCGGGACGCCAGTCCCGGTAGCTGTGATGGCCAGGAAACCGGAGGCGGCGAGGAACCGACCACCGCCGGCGTCGGTTGTGTTGACGCTGCCGTACCCCGTGTCGAGATTAATCCCATAAGAAAAATCGAACAGTGGTTCAAAAGCGGCAGTCTGTGGAGTCACTGACAATTGCACGCTCCAGTCTCTATGGCTGCGCTTGTGGTGGCGCCGGCGACGATGTTCCGGCCACCAGGTCTCCGGATGGCGGAGGTACCAATTCTGCACCCAGCGCGGATCTCTCCGGATACTGGTCATGACGGAATCGTCCTTCGAATCCGGATAGAGAACATGGCGGTGCGTCCAATCTGAAACGATTCCCAGCGGAACGTGCGGTGCGGCCTGGGCCGCAACGACCTGCGCCGCACCGATCTGCGCCGTAACGACCGGTGCAGCTAGCGCGCAAACGATACCGACCACGATGACTTTCATCTTCAACTCCCGGATCTTGCCAGAGAGACGTGTTGTCAGAGACACACGCATGTGGATATACGCGCAAATACAGCCACTATGACCTCGACGAATGCCTTTTAGCGTTTTTCAATCGGTACCACAGCCAGTCTCTTAAATCAAGCTGTGCTGCGGAAAACGTCGCCACCTGATAACGAGGGAACCAGAACTCCTCAACAGGAAAGCTAGGATTGGAGAGACAAAACAAACCGCCCCGGCTCCTGGCCGGGGCGGTGGCCAGAACTCCGGCGGTCTAAAACAGGTTCCACAGGAACTGGTTGTAGACCTCGTGGTGGAACTGCACTTCCGCTGGCTTCACGATTGTGCCCAGGAGGCGCGGGCAACGGTCGGCGGAGGCCTGCTTCAGGTCTGCGTAACGGCCCTTCACGTCTGCGCCGAGGAGAGTGGTGGTCCACTCCGCTTTGCGGAAGTTCTCCAGAGCGTCGTAGATGTTATCCGGCAAGTAGCGCTCGGCCTGACGCAAGTTCTTGATCTTGGCCGTGGTGCCCTCGATCCCCGTCTTGAAGATCGAGTACATGACCATGTACGGGTTAGCGTCAGGAGCGACGGCGCGCACCTCGGTCCGCATGCTGCGCTCGTTGCCGATGGGAATGCGGATCATGGCGCCACGGTCCACAGCCGATGCTTTGAGCTGGTTGGGCGCCTCGAAATGCGGATCGAGACGGCGATAGGCATTCACGCTGGAATTGAACACCAGGCAAAGATCGTTGCCGTGCGTCAGCAGCCGGTCGAGGAACTCGTAGCCCAGCTTGCTGAGCTTTTCCTCTCCCTTGGGATCCCAGAACAGGTTTTTGCTTTCCTTGCTGATGGAGACGTTGGTGTGCATGCCGCTTCCGTTAACGCCCACAACTGGTTTGGGCAGGAAGCATGCGGTCAGGCCCATGTTCCGAGCTACCTGCCGGCATATCAGCTTGTAAAGCTGGATCTGATCGGCGGCGGCAACGACCTCGCCATAGCCATAGTTGATTTCGAACTGCGAGGGCGCGACCTCGGGGTGGTCCTTTTCGTTCTGGAAACCCATCGCGCGCTGCACTTCCGCCGTAGTGTCAATGAAGCTGCGCAACGGGTCGCCAGGCAGGGAGTGGTAATAGCCGCCGGTGTTGACGTATTCGAACTTCCCGGTTTCATGGTAGCGGCGCTCGGCTTCGGGACCCTGGAACAGGAAGCCCTCAATCTCGTTGGCAGCGTTGAAGGTGTAGCCGTGCTTCTTGTGGGAATACGCGGCAAAGCCTTTCAGCACGCTGCGGATGTCCGCGTTATAGGGCTCGCCGTTCTTGTCAATGACTTCGCCGAAGACCAGCACCTTGCCAGGGCCGAACACGTCCGCCGGCCCCCAGTAGAAAGCCGCCCAATCAATGCCCAGCCGCAGATCGCTCTCGCGCTGCGCGGTAAAGCCGCGGATAGATGAACCGTCGAACGTCAGGTTGTCCCAGCTCTTGAGCAGGAACTTTTTGTCGTAATCGAGCATGTGCAGACGGCCTTCCAGATCGCTGAACAGCACGGTCAAGGCCTTGATGCGCTTTTCATCCGTGAGGTACTTAAGACGCTCCTCCTGGATCTTGTGCGCGGCAACGCGGTTCCTGCGCTGCTCCTTCGCCTTCAGGTTGAGTTCTTCCAGTTCGTCGTACGAGAGTGCCAGGAAATTGCGGAGTTCAGTAGACATGGATGTAGGTCAGTCTCCTTCGATGTAGACACACGGGTTCGGGCAACCACATCACAGATACAGGGAAGTTGAAATGGCTGGTTTCAACACGCTGAGTTGGAACAGGGAAGGATAGCGCGAGTGTCCGGGCCCGGCCAATCGAAAAAGCTGATGCAGGGCATAAAAGGGATTTATTTTGGGAGTCGGAGGCCCGAGGGCGTTCCGCTTGCCATTCTACTGGATCTCCACAGAAACGACGCTGGTTTCTCCGGCTTCGCTCTCCCGGTAGTTCACTGCCACCTTCTGATTCCTCCATGCGCAGGAAAACTGGTCTGCTCCAATCATGATCACGTGGTTCCTGTCAGCTAGGTTCAGTTTCAACGTCTTAGCCCCGGAAACCAGCGTCAGCACAGCCGCCGGTTCGGCGGAACAGTTAACACCGCTCAGCACGCCGCGAACAAATTTCGGTGCACTCCACTTTGGCTGCGGCTTCCCTGGAACAGCGGGGGACTGCACGTTCGCGTTTGTGGGATGGTTGGAGTCCTCGGCGCCTTCTCTCTGCGTCAGCACCCCGCCGCCCGCCGCCACTTGCTGGAACCGCTGCACCTGGGCCAACATGGCTGCCACACGCGCCGCGAGCTGAGGGTTGGCCGTGCTGCGAATCGACTGCAGCACCGCGGCCGCCTGATCCGGCTGCCGGTTCGCCAAATAGAGATTGGCCAGATCAAAGACATACTCCTCATTGCGGGGGTTGAGGGCCACCGCTTTCTGCATGGTGACCACGGCTTTGGCTGAATCTCCAGTCGTGGTTTGCGCAAACGCGAGCAGGGCATAGGAATCGGCGAAGTTCGGATCCAGGCTGATCGACGTCTCCAATTCCTTGGTCATTTCCTCCAGCTTGTTAGCGCCATCTTGCCCGTCGGCGCCGATCCTGAATCCACTCTCGCGAACGGTCAGCAGAGCGTTGTAGTAATGCACGCGGGGGTCCTTGGAGTCCAGTTGCGAGGCGCGCTTGAAGTACTCTCCCGCTTGGGAAAAATCTCGCTTCTGTAGGTAGGCGTAGCCCAGCCCACGACACGCGGCCGCATTGTTCGGATCGGACTTCAGAATCTCCTGAAACTCGCCTAACGCTCGATCCTGATAATCGGGGGAGTGCAAATGAATGTCGGCCAGCACCCCACTCGCATCCTCGGGCTTCATAGGCATCACTGTGTAATTGTCGGCGGAGGCGCTGGCTTGCGTTGGAAGGGCGTAGTACCGGTAACGACCGCTGGCAGTGTATTCGCGCAAAGCCTTGTCAAACTGCGCGGGGCTCATCCCGAAGGCCTGTTGAATGGCTTCTTCGACTGGAACGTGCTTGTTTTCCTTCAGGTCAAAGTAGGTCGCCACTTTGGGCAGTAACTGGTTGTCGTAGATGTAGTGCGTCAGCATTCCGGACTGCGCGTAGAAAGTTGTCCGGTGATCGCCGCTCTCGTTGTAGGTCTGCGAATGCTGTTGCACCTGGAACAGGTCGGCGATCCTCATCATTCCGAGTTGCTGCAGGATTACGTACTCGTCATGAGGGACTTTGCCTACGCGAGTTTGTTTGCTGTCTACCTCGATACTTGAAAAATATTCCGCGAATCCTTCCTCGAACCAAGGATCGAACTGCACTTGCATGTTCCCATTCATCAACTGGTGGGCATACTCGTGGAATACGACAGTCCATGGATTCTCCACCGACATGTCAAGCATGATGAAACTGCGGTCGGTGCCACCCTGAAACAATCCGGCCATCTGGGTTGGCTTGCCGTTCCAGAGGGGCGCCACCTGCCGCATCTCCTTCGTGCTGCGGAAGGCCACAATCTGTAGAGGGATGGGGAGGTTTACTTTGGCCTTGGTCATCAACGTGCCAAAAGCCGCTCGCATCTGCTCGAAGCGCATAGCAACCTCGCGGCCACGTTTCTCACCGGCGTCGGTAACCACCGAGAAATTGGGGGATCGCACTTCCACCCACTGCGGCTCGCCGCCGAAGACCACCGGCGCACCATAGAAGGGAACTACTAGCAGGACGAGCAAAAAACGAGGAACGCAACGAAACCACCCGACACAATTCCTCATGGGGCAGGTACTCCGTTTGGCAGCTAACATGGTATATGACCCCACCATGATTCGGTGGGCGTCCTCATTACGCCAGGGCGGAGGAAGCGGATTGCCGTTACTGCCGGTGCGCCGATGCCCCCGCGGCCAACTCGCGCAGCGTGGTGAGAAATCCGGCGGCTGTGCGGGGATCATCCAGGGCATCGAGAGCGATGGTGGCGGAGAACTGCGGTGACTCGGGATGGAAACGCACCTGCAGCACGTCCTGCTGGCGGACCGCCATGAGCGTGTTGAGTTCCGCGGTCGGATCCTGCTTCCAGTGGGTGCGCGTGGTCAGAATTACCGGGCCGGGCTCGTACACGTCCCATTCGCGCTCGTCGCGGCGGGCGGAGACTCCGCGGCTGTGCGCGCACCAGCGATGCCGCAGTACCTCCAGGTGGAAGCTGGGCGAACCGCCCAGGTCGGCTTCGAAAGTAAGAGTCTCTTTCTGTTTTCGCCAGCAACTCAGCAGCCACTGCACGGGCAGCGGCCGCGGCCGGAATCGCACCGTCACGCGGGCATTTTCAAAGCTCCGGGAAGGGAATTGCAGGCGGGCGTTGAGGCGGGAGTTGCTCAGCCAGCGCGGATCGAGGACGCGTCCCTTGCCGGCGCAGGCCGACTGCACCCAGCGCAGCGCCTCCGCTCCCTTACGGCGGTTGTAGGCGGCAAAAGCGAAATACCATAGCCCCAGGGCTATGACCGCGCCGACGGCGTCAATGGCTAGAAGGCGCCCCACACGCTTCCTCTGATTTCGATGTTACGTCCGAATTTGGGGACGGGCAAGAGGGCAATCGGCCCTCAACTCAATTTTTTTCCGAACTTCGGGGCGCAGCCTGTGGAAAACCGGCTGAGGATTACGGGGAACGGTTCGCGCGCAAATTTGCTCCCTCGGACTACGCCGGTCCGCGCCTCCCGCTACAATGTCGCCGTGGCTTTTCTTATCCGCGATTCCCGGCCGGAAGAGTTCGAAACGCTCTGGCGCATTGATCAGGAATGTTTCCCGCCCGGGATCGCCTATTCGCAGCAGGAACTGCGAGTTTACATGCGGCGCCGCGCTTCGTTCACGCTGGTGGCGGCACGCCGCGCCGATCGTGGGATTTCGGGCTTCATCGTCGCCTGCGGCGGCGTCACCGGACACATCATCACCATCGATGTAGTCCCCGAAGCTCGCCGCTCCGGCCTGGGATCGCTGTTGCTGCGGGCTGCCGAGGAACGCCTGCGGGCGGCGGGTTCCCAGGCGGTGGGCCTTGAAACCGCCGTGGACAATACCGGGGCGCTGTCCTTTTACAAGCGCCACGGCTATAGCGTGGTCAGTACCCACGCCCGTTATTACTCGAACGGAGTGGATGCACTGGTGTTGCGAAAAGAACTGGGAACTGTTTCCTAGGCGGGAAGACGCGAGGGAAAACACAGCAGGGATTTGCACTTTCCCCGCCGGTCCAGATACCTTGCCTTATTCAGGAAAACGACCGGAAAAGCGAAATGAAAGTTGCCATTCAGGGAGAACTGGGATCGTTCAGCCACGAAGCGGCGGAACGCATGCTGCCGCGCTGCACGGTGGTGCCTTGCGCGCGGTCGGCGGAAGTGTTTGAGCGCGTGGCGCGCGGATCGGTGGGAGCGGCGGTCATTCCGATTGAAAACACTTTGGCTGGCACGGTGGCGGAGCATGCCGATCTCCTGGTGACGCGGGACGTATTCATTCAGGGCGAATACCTGCTGCGCATCGTGCACAACGTCATCGCTACCCCTGGAGTGCGGCTGCGCGAGTTGCGCCGCGTGCTGTCGCATCCCGTCGCGCTCGACCAGTGCCGCGATTTCTTTCGCCGCCATCCCCGGATCGAGCCGGTGCCGTTCTACGATACGGCGGGCAGCGTGAAGCACGTGGTCGCCAACCAGTTGAAGGATGCGGCCGGAATCGCCGGGCGGCAGGCGGCCCGCGAGTACAAGGGAAAAATTCTTCAGGCCGGCATTGAAGACGACAAGCGCAACTTCACCCGCTTCTTTCTGATTCGCAGGCTGGGCGCCGGCAAAAAGAAGGAAGGCGCCGGCTATCACCGCCTGATTCCACGCGGCGCGAACAAGACTTCCATCGCGTTTCAGGTCAAGAACACTCCCGGGGCGCTGTTCAAGTCGCTCAGCGTATTCGCCCTGCGCGACATCAGCCTGAGCAAGATCGAGTCGCGGCCGATGCGCGGACGGCCGTGGGAGTATGTTTTCTACGTGGACTTTCTGGCCGGCGACGATGAGCCGGCGCGCAATGCGCTGCGTCATCTGGGCGAGGTCGCAGAGTTCGTCAAGGTGCTGGGCATTTACCCGGCCGCGTGAGGTCCGGGGTCCGACACCCGAGTTCGATTTCTCTTGGCAAGCGCCATTATCCGCGTTAGCCTCTGCACCTTAGGCACATTCCACGCGCGCCGTAAGGGAATAGAATTCAAGATCTTGCGGGAATCCTCTGGGGAGTGCTGAAACCTTTCCGGAAGGAGTATCATCTAAACTTGAGCGAGTTACACTCAAGGAGAATCATGAGCCAGAATCCGCCAGTCGAGCGCACGCCTAAGCCTAAGGAAATAAACGATCAAAGGGCTCTCCCCGTGCTCCCGGTCCGGGACACGGTCCTGTTCCCGCACGCCGTTTTGCCTTTGACCGTGGGCCGGGAAAGCTCCGTGCAGCTCATCAACTCCCTAGGTGAAGACAAAACCATCATTGTGGTCGCGCAGCGCGAGGCCCGCGTGGATAACCCCCAGCCCAGCGACCTTTATACGGTGGGGACGTCGGCCATTGTCCACAAAGTGGTCAAGATGCCCAACCAGAGCCTGTTTGTGTTTGCCGAGGGGCTGGAGCGCGTCCATCTGGATGAGTTCACGCAGTTGGCGCCATTTATGCGGGCGCACTACGTTCCCATGCCCGAGGCCGTGGCGCCCATTGCCACGTCGGAAATCGAAGCGCTGCAACGCAATGTGCTGACCCTGTTCCAGCAGATCGTCGCCGGGTCGCCGACTCTGTCCGACGAACTTTCCACTGTGGCCATGAACATTGACGAACCCGGCCGCCTGGTGGATTTCATTGCCTCGTCGCTGCCGTCGCTCTCCACGCCCGACAAGCAGGACACGCTGGAAACCACCGACATCCACGTGCGCCTGCAGAAAATCAACCAGCATCTGGCCAAGGAACTGGAAGTTCAGCAACTGCGCAACAAGATTCAGAGCGAAGTGCAGGACCGCGTGCAGCAGACCCAGCGCGAGTACTACCTGCGCGAGCAGATGAAGGCCATCCAGAAGGAACTGGGCGAGCAGGACGAAGGCCAGCGCGACGTCGAAGACCTGAAAAAGAAGATCGAAGAAGCCGGCATGCCCGACGAGGTGAAGAAAGAAGCCCTCAAGGAATTGGGCCGCCTCTCGCGCATGTCGCCGATGGCCGCCGACTACTCCCTCACCCGCAACTACATCGAGTGGCTGGCCGTGCTGCCGTGGGCGAAGACCTCCGGGCAGGAGATTGAGATTCCCAAGGCCAAGGAGATCCTCGACCACGACCACTACGATTTGGAGAAAGTCAAAGACCGGATTCTTGACTACCTGTCGGTTCGCCGCCTGAAGCCGAGCATGAAAGGCCCGATCCTGTGCTTCGTTGGGCCTCCCGGCGTGGGCAAGACTTCGCTGGGCAAATCCATTGCGCGCGCCTTGGGACGCAAGTTCGTGCGGCTCTCGCTGGGCGGCGTGCATGATGAAGCCGAAATTCGCGGCCACCGCCGCACTTACATCGGAGCTCTGCCCGGCCAGATCATTCAGGGCATTCGCCGCGCGGAAACGAAGGACCCGGTGTTCATGCTCGACGAAATTGACAAAGTCGGACGCGACTTCCGCGGCGATCCCGCTTCGGCCCTGCTCGAAGCGCTCGACCCTGAGCAGAACTCGAGTTTCCGCGACAATTATCTCGACGTGACTTTCGACCTGTCGAAGGTGCTGTTCATCACCACCGCCAACATGCTCGATCCGGTCGCCGAGCCGCTGCGCGACCGCATGGAGATTATTGAACTGCAGGGCTACACGGAGGAAGAAAAAGTTCACATCGCGTTCCAGTACCTGATTCCGCGGCAGATCGAAGAAAACGGCATCACTGCCGAGCAGATCGAGTTTCCGGAAGAGGCCGTGCGCCACGTCATCCGCCACTACACGCGGGAAGCGGGTGTGCGCAGTCTGGAACGCACCATCGGCACCATCTGTCGCAAGCAGGCGCGTCGCCTGGCCGAAGGCAAAACTGGGAAACTCACCGTCAGCCAGGAGATCATTCAGGAATTCCTGGGCGGCATCAAAGTCCGCAGCGAAGGCGAGATCGCCGAACGCACCAAGCGCGCCGGTGTTGCCGTGGGTCTGGCCTGGACTCCGTCCGGCGGGGATGTGCTCTTCGTAGAGGCCAATGCCATGAAGGGCAAAGGCGGCTTCACCATGACCGGTCAGATTGGCCAGGTGATGCAGGAATCCATGCAGGCTGCGCTGACCTGGGTGCGGTCCAATGCGGAGCACCTCAGCGTGGCTGAAGATTTCTTCGCCAACCACGACCTGCATATTCACGTGCCCGCCGGCGCCATTCCCAAAGATGGGCCCTCGGCCGGAGTCACCATGGCCACCGCCCTGGTCTCACTGCTGACCGGACGCAGAATCCAGCCGCTCATCGCCATGACCGGCGAAATCACTCTGAGCGGAAACGTCCTGCCCGTGGGGGGAATCAAGGAAAAAGTGCTCGCGGCCAAACGGGCCGGAGTGCGCGACGTGATCCTGCCCGCGGAGAACAAAATGAACGTCGAAGAGGATCTCACTCCGGAGCAACTGGAGAACCTCGCCGTTCACTACGTGAAGACAATCGAAGAGGCCCTGCGTGTTTCGCTGCCGGAGGTCGCAGGAGTTCCGGCAGCGACAGCCCTGACGACGCCCGTAAAACAGGGCGAGGGTGTCCGGGAAACCGTCCTCTCCCGGGCGTAAGAGCATATCGGCTATCGCCCAATGCCCGTCTCCTCGTGGGTTCAGCGAGTACCTCGGTAACCTTGTGGGCGGCCCCTTCCTAACCTACCGTTAGTGAGCGTTTCAAGCCCGTGGGAAGCTTCGCCGAGGCGTCCGTTTTGCCCAAACGTAATTTTGGTTTTCAACCCGGTGGAAGGATCGCGACGAGTTTCATCTCGGCGACGCTTGCGCTCTGCCTGATCGCCGGCTGCGTTCCTGACCTGCAGGCCCAGAAGGCCAAACCCCGCAAAGTGATCTCGGAAGTACAACCAGTTTATCCCGTGATGCTCAAGAGCCGGCACATCGCTGGGCAGGTTCATCTGACAGCCGTTGTGCTTCCCAACGGAACCGTGGCGGCGGTGGAAGTTCACGGGGGAAATCCCATCCTGGTCGAGAATGCAGTCAAGGCCGTGAAGAACTGGAAGTATGCTCCCGGCCCGGAACAGACCGAAGAGGATGTAGTCCTCAATTTCGTTGACTAGCAGTTTCCCGGCGCAGCCAGCGCCGGGCAGACCCAGGCACACGAATCGCTCAGGCATCCAGATTCGTCCCCGCTCCCTAGAAGAGTACTTTCATTGCGAACTGCAATTGCCGCGCCCCGGTTGTGCCATCATTGCGTTTGACCTCAGCCGTTGACTGCCCAAAGGTTGCACCGTCATTGATGAAATTGTCGGGCTGTTGGAAGTTCGGATGGTTGAAAATATTGTAGTACTCGGAGCGGAACTCCAGGCTCATGCGCTCGGAAATCTTCGTGGTTTTTGCCAGGACCATGTCGAAGTTCTTGTACCCGGGGCCATAGAAGCTGTTGCGCTGTACGTTGCCCGGGCCGCCGAATAACGGAAATGTGAAACGGCCGACATTGGGTCCTGTTTGGGTGAGGGGCATTGTAACCGGAATGACCGAAGGGCTCGTGGCGTAATCCGCCCTCTGGGGTGCGCCCGTGCCATCGCTGTCAACTCCGCCCTCGAAGATCTCGAAGGGGAACCCACTTTGGAATGTGCCCACCCCCGACCAAGACCATCCCTCGAGCACTCTGCCGATAAAACCGCTACTCAGGTGGCTCTTGCCGCGGCCAAAAGGTAACTCGGCAACATAGTTGAACACTAAACGGTTGCGGACATCGTAGGACGAATTCCCCCTCTCGCGGTTGAGCTCGAACGAGTTAGCCGGGAAGACCGTCTGGTTCGCTTGGGGCAGGAAGGCGTCGCTGGCATCGTCAATCGCATGGGCCCGGGTATAGTTCACCTGAAACGACATGCCATGGCTGAACTGACGAGTCAGGGTAGTCTGCAAGCCGTTGTTATTGGAACTGGCGACGCTGGACACTTCATTGGAGTGATACGCTGCGTTGTTATTAACGGCGTCGAACGGAAGCGCATTCGCCGGGTAGCCAAAATCCACGAGGTCGGCTCCATAATAGAGAAACGCACCTTGCACGGTTTCCTGTTGGGGGGTTGCAGTGGGTGAATCATAGCAGCCGTATGGGTTTGGCACGCTGCAATACGCCCTCAGCTTCGCCACCAGCGCCGGGTTCGGAGCATTCCCGTCAACTACTCGGAGCAAACGGTGGGCTGTGTTCCCCACATAGTTGACTTCGAGAGTGAAATGCCCAGGGAGTTGACGCTGGATCCCGAAGTTCCACTGCTGCACGTAAGGAACGTGGAAGTTTGGATTAATCGTGGCCGGAAATGCGAAGGAGAACTGGGGCAGCGATGAACCGGGAGCCGGCTGCGTTGCTGGGAGGGGTATATTGGAGATCTGGTCAGCCGTACCGGGCCCTAGGTCAATGAATGCGTTATTCACATAGGGCAGAGAAAATGGCGGATTCGCCCGCGTGTCGCCGGTAAGATTGAAGAACTGGCGGTCGCGAAACACACCATATCCGGCACGGACCGACGTCTTTCCGTCCTTGAATGGATCCCATGCAAAGCCGATTCGTGGTTCGAATCCCTTCACATCGTTGGCGTAGAGTGGATTCGCTCCTCCGCGCGTAACCGTGACAAACTGAATCGGAGCAGGACCGGACAGTGCCGCCGGGGTTGCGCTGGTGAGTTGGTTGTTCACCACCCACGGAACCCCGTCCCATTCGTAGCGCAGACCATAGTTGAAGGTGAAGTTTGAGGTCAGCTTGAACTGGTCCTGAGCGAAGCCGTAAATGTCTCGCTCGCGGAAACCACGCTCATCGCTGGGAATGCGGACTCCACTGCTGTTAAACAGTTGCGTTTGAGATTCACTGTAAACCCCGCCCAATAAGCCCCAAACCGCATCCTCAACCGTGCCGTTGTTAAATGGAACCGTATTCTGCAGCGCGGAATAGCCCGTATTGCCGAAAATGTTGAAAGCGGGAGTGGGTCGCGTACTGAAGTCGTCGTAATCGTTCTGATAGTTGTCGCCGAACTCGAAGCCAAATTTCAGGGTGTGGCGGCCTTTGATCCAAGTGATGTTGTCGCCGATATTATAAGTTCCGAAAGGGCGGTCTTGGCCGTTGCTGTCGCCCAGGGCTACGCAACCTACCTGAGTAAAGCCTGGAAGCTGCCAATCGCGCCCGCGGCCGAACGCATCCAGGCCCGCGAAGCCCAAACTATTGATTGTGCTTATGCCATTGCATGGGAAGTTGTAGAACGACCGGTTTGCAGCGGCGTAGAAGTCGCTTTGCAGGGTCGGAGTGACCGTGGTGACAAGGTGGCCATTCACGCTTTGTGTTAGTCCCAGCGATGTTGCGCCTCCAATGCCGGGAAGATAATTTCCACTCGCGCCGTTGTCGTTCGTCTTATTCGCGAGGTAGCGGAAGCTAACTGTGTTTTTCGAACTAATGGTGTAGTCCACTTTCGCAATGTAATTGTTCGCATTAAAAAGGTCCGTATCCCCAAAAAAAATCTGGGATGAGACACCCTGGATCTGCGCTGGAGCATTGGCAGGCGCCGCAGGATAGAAATTCAGAATCTTCTGTGTTTGAGGGTCGAGCGCAAGGCCCCACGCGTTGTTAGCCGAACCAGGCGTACTGACGTCGATAGGGACCGCCCCTGCCGTCGGATCCATATAGGTAAAAACGCCCGTCTTGAAAGCTGCTGTCGGGACAACCGCCAACGTGGTTGTGGCCGTGGCGAAGCGATTGCCTTCGTAGTTGAAGAAGAAGAACATCTTGTCCTTGATCACCGGGCCCCCAATCGAGGCTCCGAAAGTGTTGCGCACGTAGGGGCTCTGCCGGCCAGTAGTAGCTTCCGGGTTAAAGAAGTCTCTGGCGCCGAGAGCGTTCCAGCGGCCGAAGTAATACACGTCGCCGTGAAGATGATTCGTCCCACTGCGCGTGATGATGTCGATGACCGCACTGGAGTTGCGGCCAAATTCAGGGAGGTAGTTGTTGGTGATTACGCGAAATTCCTGGGTTGCGTCGGGGTTCAACGTGACGAGTCCGCTTCCGGGAACGCCGGGATCATTGTTATTCGTCCCATCCAGTTCGAAGTTGTTGTTCCGCTCCCGGCCGCCGTTGATAGAAAAGCCGCCGAGTCCTGAGTTGGTCTGCGTCGTTCCAGGCGTCAGGAGAACCAACTGATAGGGATCCCGAAGAATTAACGGAAGCGCCTCCATCTGCTTTTCGTCCACCACGTTGCTGACCTGGGCATCCGTGGTGTTGATTGGGGCCACTGTCCCGCCTTCCACCGTCACCTGCTCCTTGGCGGTTCCGATCTCCATCTTGGCGTTGAGGGTCAGTGCCTGGTCCACCGTCAGGGTCACCGCGGCAAAGCGCACCGGGCGGAAACCCTGTTTCTCGATCACCAGGTCGTAGGGTCCGGCCACGAGTTGAGTGAGGCTGTACACGCCCGAGCTGCCGGTGTCGGTGCTGCGGGCGATGTTGGTCGCAGTGTTGGTGGCTGTCACTTTCGCATTCTGGACCAGCGCTCCGGTGGCGTCGGTCACGGTTCCGTTGACCGACGCGGTCTGCGCGATGGCAGAGGAAGCAAGAACCAGCATTGCCAACGAGGCGGCAGCAAGCAGAACGAACATTCTCCGCATGATTGAATCCCTCATTTCCGTCTTTCGACTTGCAACTTGCAGAAGACACGGGCACACGGTGGAGCGACGTGCAAACCAAGAACCAAGATGCGTGCCACGTAACTTATCTATTATCAGCATATTGTACGGGTCCGACGCAACGATCTACAGATAGGCGTATCCTAGAATGTAACTGCATACCGAATTACATATATTCAGGGTGCGTTATGTCTTGCGCCCAGCCTCCTACTTAAGATTGCTAGATCTTTTCCGGTGGCCTGTTCCCAGGTGGAGGGCAAGTTCCGGGCAGAATCCTGTGGCTACGATAAACTCCGTCGTCCACGATAAACTGACGAAGGGCAACTGCCCAATGGCGACTGATGTCATGCGCGTACGTGTGCTTTTTTTCGGGCTACTCAAGGACGCGGTAGGAGTGTCGTCTGAAGTGATTGAACTGCGCGCCGGCGCTTCGATCCGCGATGTGCTGGCGCTCTATGAGGCCAAAATCCCGCGCCTGAAGGAATCGTCGCCGTCTCTGGCGCTGGCCGTGAATCAGCAGTACGCCAGCCCGGACACAAGATTGGAGCCGGACGACGAGGTCGCGCTGTTGCCTCCGGTAAGCGGGGGAGTGGACGATACGAACCCGCCGGTGCACCGCAAATCGGCTCACTGCGAACTGGTGCGCGAGCCGATTGACACTGGGCGCACGCTCTCCAGCCTCAAGTGCGCGGACGACGGCGCCGCCCTTGTTTTTGAGGGCATGGTCCGCAACCAGACTCGCGGCCGCAAGACGCTCTATCTCAACTACGAAGCCTACGAAGAGATGGCCCTGCAGGAGATGGAATCTCTAGTCGAACAGGCCTTGCGGCAATTCCAGATTCGCGACGTGGCCCTGGTCCATCGCCTGGGGCGGCTCGAAATCGGCGAGACCAGCGTGCTGATCGCCGTGGCCTCGGCGCATCGGGCCGCGGCGTTCGAGGCCTGCCGCTGGCTCATTGACACGCTAAAACGCACCGTCCCCATCTGGAAGAAGGAATATTTCGAAGACGGTGCTGTCTGGGCCGACGGCGAACCGTTTCCTCCCGAGATTCCCCGGGCAAATTCCTCCCCACAAGGCAGCCCGGCCGCGGGGTCGGCATCTAAGTAAGCGGCGCGATGAGCCCCGTCCGATACCGCAGCGGGGCGCCCAGACTTTGTGCAGGTATAATTCCCACACCCGATGAGAAAACCCGCCACGCTCAGACTGCTGGCAGCGAGTCTGCTCCTCTCCGGCTGCGGCCTTTGGGCGCAGCAACCCTCAGCCCAACACAATCCGGCGCAGCCCCAGTCCGAACCGGCCACTACGCTGAAAATGGACGTCAATCTGGTGAACGTGTTCGTCACCGTGACCGACGCACAGGGCGCTCCCGTGGCCGGTCTCAAGAAAGACAACTTTGTTCTAAATGAAGACGGGCACGAGCAGAAAATCGCGGTGTTCGACAAGGAATCCGCCCTGCCCCTTTCGATTGCGCTCGCCATTGACACCAGCCTGAGCACGCGCCATGACCTGCCGCTGGAACAAGCCTCAGCCAAGCGATTCGCACACGCCATCCTGCGGCCGGTGGACGCGCTTTCCGTCTACGGCTTCAGCGAAGTCGTGGTGGACTCTACCCGCGGATACACGTCCGACCTGAAGCACATTGATGAAGCCATCGAGCACATCCACGTGGGCGCGGCCACGGCGCTTTACGACGCGATTTATCTCGCCTCCCACGCCCTCGACCGCCGCAAAGGACGCAAAGTTATCGTCCTGATCACAGACGGCGGCGACACCATCAGCAAGGTGGATTACAAAGAGGCCGTGCGTTCCGCCGAGGAGGCCGAGGCGCTGGTGTACTCCATCATCATTGTTCCCATTGAGGCCAGCGCCGGACGCGAAACCGGAGGCGAGCACGCCCTCATCCAGCTTTCCGAGGACACGGGAGGCAAGTACTATTACGCCACGTCTACCGCGCAGCTCGACGAAGCGTTCCAGAAGATCAGCGACGAACTGCGCACGCAATATCTGCTGGCGTATTATCCTGCGCAGCGCACATCGTTCTCGACGTTCCGCCGCATCGAAGTCAAAGTCGCCGCCGTACCCGACGCAGCGGCCTATCGTGTGCGCCACCGGGCCGGGTATTACACCGTGAAAGAGGAGTTCTGAGAACGGCCCTTCGCAAAACATTCGCGCCGGACGCTATGCAAAGCGTGGAGATACGGTATTCTCTATGTTTCATTGATGCGACCTTTTATTGATACGACCGCCGGCGCCGCTCTCCGGTTTATAGCCAAAGGCGAATTCTTAGACTCACCGGGCAAGGAAGGTGGAATTATGTTGCGATTCAAATGCGGCCGCTTGAGCGCCAGGCTCAGCCTGCTGGTTCTGCTCGCGGCATGGGCGCTGATGCTGGCCATGACCATGCTGTCGGTGACTGCGTCCGCGCAGACCACGCCCAGCACCCCGGCGAGTACTCAGGCCGCCCCGGTCCCGACCGGCAGCATCGCGGGCAAAGTGGCAGATCCTCAAGGCGCGGCGGTCGCCGCAGCCCGGGTCACCATCACGAACAAAGCGACCGCTCAGGGGACTTCCGTAACCACCACGTCATCGGGAACTTACGCCTCGGGTGCGCTGGCCATCGGCGATTACCTGGTGAGCGTCGAGGTCTTCGGCTTCGAGCCGGGTGAGCTGACCGTAACCGTGCAGGCAAACGCCGCCGCCTCGGGGAATGTGAAGTTATTTCCCAGCCAAACCAAACGGATGGAGCACCTGCCCATGAACGGGCGAAGGTTCCTCGACCTCGCGCAACTGCAACCTGGGGTGCAGATTCCGGACGGCAACACTTTCGATCCCACCAAGAATGGATACTCTTCGATTTCGGTGGACAGCCGTTTCGGCCGCGCGGCCCGCATCGAAGTGGACGGCGTTGATCTGTCCGATGAAACCGTGGGCGGCAGCACCCAGAACCTCCCCTTGGGGTCCATCCAGGAAGCCGCTGTGCAGTATGCGTCGCCCGACTTTTCCAACGCGTTGGGATCGTCCGGTTCGGTCAACATCGTGACCAAATCAGGAACGGACGCCTTGCACGGCGAGGGCTTTTTCAATTTCCGCGACCAGCAATTTGATGCGGCCTTGCCCGGCGGTTCCAAGAAGTATTTCCAGAGGAATCAGTTCGGGGGCAATGTGGGCGGCGCGCTCGTCAAGGACAAACTTTTTTTCTTTCTGGATGGCGAGCGCAACAAGCAGGACTTGATCGCTCCCGCCCTGGGCGGCGGGGATTTTAGCGCCTTGACGAGCAGCTTCGCCTCGCCCCTCCGTGAGACTCAGGCCGTGGGCCGGCTCGACTACCAGACCCAGAAATACAGGGCGTTCTACCGCTTTTCCTTTGATCAGAACCGCAGCGTTTTTCCCTTTATTCCGAACTCCTTCCAGCCTTTCACCAGTGAGAACAATGCGCGCGATCACGTGCTGGGCGTTGATTTCTCGCGCGGCAGCTATACCCACAGCATCCGGTTCAGCTACAGCAAATTTCAGAATGGAATCACCGATGCCGTCGCCAGTTCCGGCATCTTGCCATTTGCTCCCGGGCTTGAGCTCGCGATCGGAGCCGATCCCAGCTGCACGGCGGCCGGACTGGACAACTTCTGTTCCGGCCCGAGTTACCTGGCGCCCCAGACCACCTTCCAGTCCAACGAGCAAATCAAATACGACGGAAGCCGGCCCAAGGAGAACCACAACTTTCGTTTCGGCGTTGGCTTCAACCGCTTGCAGGGCGGCGGTTTCAGCAACTTCCTGGGACTCGCTCCCGCGGTAGGTTCGCCTTCGCTGTCACCTGGTGTGCAACCGCCGTGCTTCGCGGCAGGGACTTGCCCGGACCAGGCCGGCGGCGCGGCCGACCCGCTGAACTATCCCGCGTATAGCATTAACCTGGGCAACGGCCAGGGATTCTCCTCGGAAAAGTCTGCATTCGGCTACCCCGGCGGCGGTCTGGGGCCGGATAACCGGATTTCCTGGTACGCCGGCGATACGTGGAAATTTCGGCCAAACTTAACCCTGACTCTGGGCGTGAGTTATGTCCGCGACACCGGCCGCACCGACAGTGACATCGCTCCTATTGCGGCCCTGAGCCAGTTCAACGTCAGCAATAACCAGTTCTACACGTACTCGGGCCTGAACAACCGGGTGCACCAGCCCAATCTCGATCTCTCTCCGCAGTTCGGATTCGCCTGGGATCCGGACACCAGCGGCAAGACGGTGATTCGCGGCGGAGCCGGCCTTTTCTACGAAAACTCAATTTGGAACAACAGCCTGTTCGATCGTTCGGCACGCCTGGCGCGCGGCGAGTTCCTCGGTTTCACTTCGGTTTGCTCCAGTGGCGCCCCGCAAACTCTACCCTTCGCAACCACGGTCAATCCGGCAAGCATTTGCGGCCAGCCGATCGGCAACGTGGCCTCGCAAGTTACTCAACTCGAGCAGCAGTATCAGGCTGCCACTGCGGCCGCCGGGTCAGCCTCGAACCCGAACTATATTGCCAACAGCCTTGCCGACGGCATCAATATCAACGGCACTCAGCTGCTGGCTCCCAGTTACGTCACCCCGCGCTCGCTGCAGATGAATCTCGGCTTCCAGCGCGAGATTCACCCGGGAGCCGTGCTGAGCGTGGATTTTCTCCGCACCGTAAGCACCCGCGAGCTGTTGAGCATTGACACCAACCACGTGGGAGATGCGCGTTTCTTCAATCCCAATGCCGCGCTGGCGGCGATCAATGCCACGGTGGGGCCGGCTTGCGGCGGCGGGAGTGTAACCTACGGCGGCGCGCCCGGCGCGATTCAGTGTTTTATCACGAATAATCCGACGGCAACCATTTCAGCCTTCGCCTCCAACGGCCTGGATTCCGGCTATTCCGACTGCGGCGGCCGGCCGTGCGCGCTCATCGGGAGACCGGCGGCCGCGTACCCGGGCATCAACTCTGCCTTGGGTGCCAACCAGATGCTGTTTCCCATCGGTCGCTCCGTGTATCAGGGCGTGCAGGCAACCTGGAAACAGGATGTGGAGCACCCACTGCAAGGCGTCAGGCACGCCAACTTCCAGGTGTCATACGCGTATTCGAAGTATGTATCCAGCGCCCGGGACGGCGACACCGCCAACTTCGCCCAGGATAATGTCAACCCGCTGAAATATATGGGGCCGAACGGATTGGATCGTAAACATCAGTTTTCCATCGGTGGCGTTGCGGATCTGCCCGCCGGTTTCCATTTGAGCACCATTGCTCACTTTGACAGCCCGCTGCCGCTGAGTGTCACGCTCCCGGTCAGCGGAAATTCGGGCGGCATCTTTCAGACCGACATTACCGGCGACGGAACCGGCGATGGATCGTTCGCTTCCAACGGTGGCCTGGGCGATTTGTTGCCCGGAACCAAAGCCGGCGCGTTCGGCCGCTCGCTTAACGTGAACGGGCTCAATCAGGTGATCAGTAATTACAACCTGAAGTGGGTCGGCACACTGACTCCCGCCGGCACGGTTCTGCTCAACTCCGGCTTGTTCACCCAGTCCGAGTTGACGGCTCTGCAGGCCGTGATCGGCGGAAATCAAAATGGATCGGGCACGATCGCTCCGCTCCGGGCGCTGCCGGCAGGGGCAGTGGAACAGGGTTGGCTGAAGAGTTTTGACGTCGGCTTGAACTGGAGCTACAAGTTCAAAGAGAAGGTCGAATTCCGTCCGGGAGTCACCTTCTTTAACGTACTGAACCTCGCCAACTTCGAGAGTCCATCTTCTCCGTTTACCAGCGTTTTGAATGGACAACCGGGATCGGCAAACGGCACCATCAGTCCGCAGCCGAACGCGCTGCGCCTTGGCCTGGGCTCGGGCGTGAGCGCCGCGGGCTCGCCCCGCGTCATGGAGTTCGAACTGAAGATCAAGTTCTAGCAGGCTGCGGGAAAACTCAATGCGACACGTGATTTTGGGTGGCGCAGCGCCCTTCGACTTCGCTCAGGCAGGCCTTTCAGCGCTGCGATAAGCAGGTTGTTTCTGGGTACGGCTTTAGCTGAGGTCACGCTTTCCCGCTCGCGTGTTTGTGTACAATGCCTGCATGCCTTTCCGCGCTCCACAAGGTAATCCCAACGCCAAGCGCAGCCGCACACCTCCTCCGGAAGACACCTTCGAGGAGGCCGCGTTCCTCAAGGCGCTGGGAGAGAAGCAGAAGCCGGTCTCGATTAAGCTGATGGACGGACAAGTCCTGCGTGGCTGGATCGAATACTACGACAAGAACATGGTGCGGCTGACCCGTGAGGGCGCGCCCAATCTGTTCATCTTCAAGCACGAAATCATGTATATCGCCGAGAGTGACGGAAAACGGAAGTGAGGCGTTCGAGGTCGGACGCCTGAGGTCCGACGTCAAAGGTCTGAATTCCCATGCCTGCTTCTCCCCATCCTGAAACTTTCCTTCCCGCCATCTCGACCATCGCCCGCGAGGCAGGCGCCTTACTGATGCGGCATTTCCAACAGGGCCTGGCGATTGAATACAAAGGCGAGGCCGATCTGGTGACCGCCGCGGACCGTGCTTCCGAAGCTCTGATACGCGAGCGTGTAGGTAAACAGTTTCCATCACACGACGTAATGGGTGAAGAGCAGGGCCTCAACGACCGGGGCAGCGAGTACCGCTGGTACGTGGATCCGCTGGACGGAACCACGAACTTTGCCCACGGATATCCTGTGTTCTGCGTTTCCCTGGCGCTGGAGCGCCGTTCCGCAACCTCGGCCCGCCGCGTGGCAGCCGTGGTCTACGACCCCACGCGCGACGAACTGTTCACCGCGGGGCAGGGAAGCGGCGCCCGGCTCAACGGCGAACCCATCCGCGTGTCCAAGACAGCGCAATTGAAAGAATGTCTGGTGGCGACGGGCTTTCCCAGCCACAAGCGGCACAAGAATCCGAACATTCACTTCTACCACCAGATCACTCTGCGCACCCACGGCGTGCGGCGGGCCGGATCGGCCGCGCTCGACTTGTGCAACGTCGCCTGCGCCCGTTTCGACGGCTTCTGGGAGTTCAACCTCAATCCCTGGGACACCGCGGCCGGCGTGCTCATAGTGGAAGAAGCCGGAGGCAAGGTCAGCCGCTTCGACGGCTCGCCCTTTGAACTCGACAGCCGCGAGACGCTGGCCTCCAATGGCCTGGTTCACGAAGCCCTGCTGCACGAATTCCAGGAAATCTTCGCCGGCCGCGGGCTCGAACCGCTGCCCAATGCGCGCGACTACACGGGATGATCACCGGTGTTCGGAACGCGCTGATTTCTCAGCGGTACAATAGAGCGGTGTTGAAATCGGCCAGGAGTCTGGGGTAACACCGTGATCACATCACTGCTCGAACGTAAAATTGAAAAGCGACCGGACAAAGTCCGGCTGCAGGGACGCATTCTTTTCCTCACCGAAGATCCGGAACTCATCAAGCGTCAACTCGCCGGCGAAGACCTGCCCTGGGACACGAAGAGTCCTGCCAACAATCCCAAGCTGCGCGATGACATTTCGACCGACGAGATCACCCCGGCGCACTATTGCTTTTACTTCGACGAAACGCTGGGCGAGATCCCTTACCTGGGCCTGAAATGCGGCACTGGGACGCCCATCGGCCGCGGCGACGTGAAGCGCGGCGGATTCGTGTGCGCAGTCAGCGGCAAACGGCGCGGCAAGGGATCGAGCCGCGAGCAGTCTCCTTACGCCGAGATGTGCGCTGGCATTCGCGTGGTGATCGCGGAAAACATCGAGCGCATCTACAAGCAGAATTGCCAGAACCTGGGCCTGCTGACTTCGACCAACTTTTCGCTGATTGACCGCATCCGCGGCGGGGAAGAGATCGCGCTCAGCGAATTCACCGCGGGCGAGGACGAAATCACGCGCCAGGTGATCGAGCACGGCGGACTGTTTCCGTTCAACGTGGCGAGGATGCAGGGGAAGGTTTTTTTGCCGCCGATCGAGAACGCGGGCAAGAGTGCCCGCGCCACACGAGCGATGACGCTGGCTGAGAAAATTTTCGCCCGGCACATGATCAACGAGAAAGGTGAGGTCGGTGTGTCCTCGGTTAAGCCGGGCGACACCGGGTTTGCCCGCGCCGATCTGCGCTTCAGCCACGAATACGTCACGCCCATGGCAGCGATCTTTTTCGAGCGCTACGTGGGCAAGGACGCCAAGGTCAATGATCCCGCGAGCATCCTGTTCTTCCGCGACCACTTGACCTTTCTCGACGAAGTGATTTCCGAAGAGAAGAAGAAACTGGGCCTGCTCGATCTGGCCACACAACTCATGCTCAAACAGCAGGACTTCGCTAAGAAGCAGGGCATCCGCCTGCACGGCGAACTGGCCGACCGTAAAGGCTCCGAAGGTATTTGCCACTCCATCGTTCTCGAGAGCTACGCCCTGCCCGGGCAGTTGAATATCGGCTCCGACTCGCACACGCCGCACGTGGGCGCGATTGGCTGCGTAGCCTTCGGCATCGGCACCACCGACGTTTTCAATTCCTGGATCACAAAAGACGTGCGAGTGAAGGTTCCAGAATCGGTCAAGATTGTGATTCGCGGCCAGAAGCACCCGAACGTCACGGCCAAAGATTTCATCCTGAAGATTCTGAGCCTCGATTACGTGCGCAGCGGCAAGGCGCTCGCCAAAGTCATGGAATACGCGGGTGAGGCCATCGAGGAACTCAGCGTGGATGAGCGCGCCACCATGACCAACATGGCGGCTGAAATTGGCGGCTTCACCGGCATCGTCGCGCCCGACAGGAAGGCTGTGGATTTTCTGGTCCAACGCCGCGGCATGAAGCGCGACCGTGCCGAGGCCATGATCGCCGGCCTCTACAGCGATCCCGGCGCGCAGTATGCGCATGTGATCGAACTTGACGCCGCCGAAATTACGCCGATGGTGGCCACGCCCGGCGATCCTGGCAATGGCAAATATGTCCGCGAAATGAACACCCCCGTACCCGTCGAAATCGCCTACGGCGGCACCTGCACTGCGGGCAAGAACGAAGACATGGACATGTACGCCCTCGTGCTCGCCGACGCGCTCAAGCACGGCAAGCGCGTGGCCGATTCGGTGAAGTTCTATATCCAGTTCGGCTCGCAGGAGACACGCGAATATTGCCTGCGCAAGGGCTACCTAGATGTTTTTCAGCAGGCCGGCGCGCACGTGATTGAACCCAGTTGCGGCGCTTGCATCAACGCTGGACCAGGAGTTTCCACCCGTCCCGATCAGGTGGTGATCAGCGCCCAGAACCGCAATTTCCCCGGCCGCAGCGGTCCCGGCCAGATGTATCTGGCTTCGCCGCTGACGGTGGCCGCCAGCGCAGTGGCGGGCTACATCGTCGAGTATGAGCCCAGCGAGAAGAAGGAGTTGAGTCGGGTGTAAGGCACGGACGCCGCGGGACACGCGTCGGCACAAGAAAGCTTGCTTACCTGCATAGGTTTCGAGAGTCTGACCTGCGGAGGACATCATGAACCGTTCCCGCCTGCTGCTCGTCGCTTTCATTGTCATCACTTTTGCCGTCGCCGCGACCGCCTTCCGCGCCTCGCAGTCTTCGGCTGCGCCCGCTGGTTCCCTCACTGCCGCCGGGCAAATGCTTGAGCCGCGCTCCGGCCACACTGCAACTCTGCTGCCCGACGGCAAGGTTCTCATCGCGGGCGGCATGCGGCGCAATCAGGACTTCTACAAATCCGCCGAACTCTACGATCCTGCGACCGGCAAATTCCAGCCCACAGGCGAGATGAACGAGCGCCGCGTCAGTCCGGTCGCGGTGCTGCTGCGATCCGGGAAGGTGCTGATCGCTGGCGGATACGTGGGCCAGGGCTGTACCGACTCGGCCGAACTTTATGATCCGGGGACGGGTAAATTTACGGCGCTTCCCGCCAGGATGACCACGCGGCGCGGCGACTCCAGCGGCACGCTGCTCCCTGATAGCGACGTCCTCATCGCAGGCGGCGCCGACCACGACTCTCCAGGGGGCGTCGCCTCCGCCGAGGTTTTTCACCCCGCCACCATGACGTTCCATGCCGTTGCGTCCATGCATTTTGCCCGCGTTTCGCACACCGCCACTCGACTGCCTGACGGGCGGGTTCTCATCGCCGGTGGCCGCGGAGACAGGGTCCAGGCGACCGCGGAAATCTACGATCCGAAAACCTCACAGTTCCTCGTGACCGGCGATTTGATCACTGCTCGCTACAAGCACACGGCCGGCCTGCTTCCTGACGGACGGGTTCTGATTGCCGGGGGCAGCGACGAGCGCGATTGGCGCGGCACCATGAATCGCGCTGAGATTTACGACCCTCGGACCGGAAAATTCACGGCTGCGTCGCCCTTGAACGACAGCCGCTACAAACTGCCCGACGAAGCCGTGCAGTTGCCCTCTGGAAAGCTGCTGGTCGCGGGTGGGAGCAGGGAAGTCGAAGTGTATGATCCGGCAAGCGGGAAGTTCCTCGTGGCCGCAGGCCAGATGAACGACGCCCGCCACTTCATGACTGAGACGAAGCTCAAAGATGGCCGGGTGCTGCTGGCGGGCGGCTATCCAGACAACGATCAAGCCACAAACCAGGCTTGGATTTACCGCCCGTAAAGACGCTTTGTCGCGCCTCCCTCCCGGAGGGTTGGGACGGCGGCTCGGATCAGTTGGCGTCAAGCCCTTCGCAAGTGGTTGAATTCGGGCAGGATGGCTGAAATCAGCCACTCCTGCCCTTGCAACTTTTCTCGCCAACGCGAGTTCAAATCAGTAGGCCTTCAGAAGAGATGAAGCTGGAGGCTTCGACCCGGTGATTCGCCAGAGGCGAAAACGGGATCGGTGGGAAGGGCGAAGGGAGTTCACCATGAAATACGTAAAATACTTGGCTTTGTTGGCTGTATTGACACTGCCGCTGACTTACTCTCAAGCGCAGGTCAGTGTGGGCGTGGGAGTCGGGCCGGCGTACGGCTATGCGGGTGGCCCTCCGGTGTGCGCGTACGGCTACTACGGATACTCCCCTTACGCCTGCGCACCCTATGGCTACTACGGTCCTGACTGGTTTGTCGGTGGATTGTTCGTCGGGGCTGGTCCGTGGTTCCACGGTCCTGGATGGTTGGGACGCTGGGGCTGGGCGAATGGGTGGTATGGTCGTCCCTGGTACGGTCATCCGGGTTGGGGCCGCGCTTGGGGCTACGGCGGATGGGGTCGCGGCTACTATGGCCGCGCCGGCTGGGGCTATGGTCGTGGCTACGCCGGACGTCCCGGATTCGCTGGTCGCGGGTATGCGCGCGGTCCGGCAGGGGGCTTCCACGGAGGCTATGCTCGCGGAGGCGCAGTTCACGGAGGTGGCGGCTTTCATGGTGGAGGCGGATTCCATGGTGGCGGCGGGGGCTTCCACGGAGGTGGTGGGCACGGTGGCGGCCACCGGTAGCGAACTGCGGGAAGCTTAACCGCTCGGCTCGATTCCCCCTTGGCACCAGTGTAGTATGGGCGCCAAGGGGGACAACGTTTATGCTGCCACCGTCGGCCAAGGGAAGTCAGGTTGTGGTCGCGTGCCTGGACGGGCAGCGGCTGAAGGGTTACGTCCACAATTTCCTGCCGACGCGTGACTCCTTCCGCCTTTTCCCCGCGGAGAATTCGCCGCACGAAGCCGGGCGCGATGTGCGACTCAGCTCTCTGAAGGCAATCTTCTTTGTGAAGGATCTTGCCGGCCACGGCAGTCACCGCGATGCCTATGACGTGAAGAATCTGGGGCATGGCCGGAAAATCGAAGTCACGTTTTCCGACGGCGAAACGATCATCGGAGCCACCGAAGCGTATAACCCCCAGAAGGCCGGTTTCTTTCTGTTCCCCGCCGATCCGGAATCCAATAACATTCGTGTCTTCATCCTTAACCGCGACACCGTGAAGGTGGTATTTCTCTAGCACCATCTGATGCAGGAAAGTGGCAAGGGCTCGACGCACCCCCATTCCCCACCGGCGTTTATCCCGGAGCCCGGCTGTACGGCTCGCCTGCATTCTTGCTAGAATGTCCGGTCACCAAACCGCCGCGGTAGTAAAATAAAGGCAGAAACTCTCAGGAGACTGACACCCTTATGGCCTACGTAATTGCTGAGCCGTGCATCGGCACCAAAGATACCGCCTGTGTGGATGCGTGCCCGGTGGATTGCATTCATCCCAAGAAAGACGAGCCCAACTACGCCACCGAGGAATTGCTCTATATTGACCCGGTGGAGTGTATTGACTGCGGCGCCTGCGTTCCCGTCTGTCCGGTCTCGGCCATCTTCGCTCTCGACGATCTGCCGGAAAAGTGGAACGCTTTTACCGAGCGGAATGCCAAGTACTACGGGCGGTAAGCACATCTAGGCTGTTGGCCGTTAGCTCTTAGCTTGGAGTTCGTGGTTTGGATGGATCAGAGGCGCGCGTCCTTCATGGGCGGGCGCTTTTCCTTTTGCCTGCGAACAGGCTGGATACCGTAACCGCTATCGCTTTTTGGCATTTCCCAGGATCTCGGCATCCATGCCAGTGTGGGCCTTCAGAGCATCCAGAATTCGCAGGTACTCTTTCTGTTCCATGAGCAGCAGGAGCACCTTATGTGCGTCCTGATCGTGATAGGCGATCTCCAGCCAGTGGTTCTTCTCCCCCATGAGAGCGTTCGTGTACTCATAATCGCATTTATCAATCTGGTTATAGGGGATGGTCACCGCCGCCCCCTTGGCAGGACGTACTTCGATTGCCTTGTCTTTATCGCTGAAGGTCAACACGGCCTTGATCTGCTTCCCATTCAGGTCGGGCACCTTTACCTTGCGGAACGAAGTCTCTTCGGCGATGCCCAGGCCAGCAGTGACGACGATCATCAAAACGGACAGGAATGCTCTTTTCACGGTGTCGAAAGTATATCGAAGTGAGAGGCGAGGCCGGCAGCGAAGGTTGCCGCCGCCTTCGTTTTCCCTATAATTGCAGTCCATCCCAGACTGTGAGTTGATCCAAACTACTGATGGTTCCATCGCCGGGAGGTGCGCAACATGAAGAAGAAGAACCGCAGAATCATTGCGTATATCGCGATCAGCGCCGACGGCTACATCGCTCGGCCTGACGGCGATGTCGGCTGGCTTGATCGTCCCCGCCCCAAGGGCAATTACGGCTACGGCGCATTCTTCAAAAACATTGACACAATCCTTTGGGGCCGCAAGACCTACGCTAAAGGAATCGAGATGGGAATGAAGACCTCCGGTTTCGGCCCCGGGATTAAGAACTGCGTTTTTTCGCGCGACCCGAAGTCGTCTTCCGTAGGGGCATTCGAATTTGTAAACGGCCCAATCAAGCCTTTCGCACGGCGGCTACGCGAGCAGCCGGGCAAAGATATTTGGATGATGGGCGGCGGCGAAATCATCGCATCGTTTCTTGACGAAGGAGAAATTGACGAGTTCAGCATTCACGTCATCCCGGTCATGATTGGCGAGGGAATTCCGCTGGTTCAGCCCCGCCATCGGACGATTCCCCTCAAACTCCTGTCCACCCGGAAATTTTCCGACGGAGTCGTGCACCTGAACTATCGCGTCATGCCGAAGGTGTGATCTCCGCCGGCTCTCACTGCCGAAAGCTGATGGCTGAAGGCCCCATGCACTAGAATCAAGCCTTCACCATCAAATTCCCATGTCCCTGCGAGAGTCAGAAGCGATCGTGCTGCGCACCTATCCGCTGCGCGAGGCTGATTTGCTGGTCACGCTGTTCACGCGCGTGGAAGGCAAAGTGCGCGGTGTGGCGCGCTCGGCTAAAAAATCGAAGCGGCGCTTTGGCGGCGCTCTCGAGCCTCTGACCTACGTGCGCGCTTTTTATGACGTTCGCGAGCGCCAGGAACTGGCCCGGCTCGACGCCTGCGAAGTGCTGGAATCTCCGCTGGCCTCGGAAGTCAGCTACGCGCGCGCTGTCGCGCTCGGCCACATCGCCGAGTTGCTCGACGAACTGCTGCCCGACCGCGAAGCGAACGACGCCATCTTCCGCCTGACGCTCTCGGTGTTGCACGTTCTGACCGGGCCCGAGGTCTGGATGCCGGTGACTTATTTCGAATTGTGGCTGACGCGCCTGGTCGGATTCCTGCCCGAGTTGACCGAATGCATCGTCTGCGGCCGCAGCCTCAACGGCAGCCGCGCCTACTTTCACGCCCTGGCCGATGGCCTGATGTGCCCCGACGACAAGCGCTTGGCATCGTCGGAGATTTCCGCCGAGTCGCGCGCTCTGGCCGCGCAAATGTTTCGTGCCCCGGTGGAAAGCTTCGTGGGAAAGCCCTGGCCCAAGTCACAAGCCGCCGACCTGCGCAAGTTCCTGATCCAAATTCTGCAGCGGCACATTGAGAAGAAATTTGTCACGGCGGCGATGCTGGAGAAGGGCGGGTTTTAGCTCTCGTTCCTCACATGCTTGTCTTTTCTTGACATGCGTTACGTAACGCATTACGGTTAAGGCGTGATCCGGTCGATCCGCCACAAGGGCCTGAAGCGCCTTTACGAAGAAGACGACCCTCGTGGCATAACCGGCTAGCATGTGGACAAGTTGCGTGACATTCTTGCCCGCCTTGATGCCGCCAGTGCGGCCGCGGACATGGACTTGCCCGGTTTCCGTTTGCACCCGCTCAAGGGAGACCTAAAGGGCTTTTGGGCCGTAACAGTTCGTGCAAACTGGCGGGTCATTTTTCGCTTTGAGGACGGCGACGCGCTCGAGGTTGATTATTCCGATTATCACTGAGGGAGCTTAGATCATGCCCATGAAGAATCCACCACACCCCGGCGGTTTTGTGTTGCGGCAGTGCATTGAGCCTCTGGGCCTGACCATCACCGAAGCCGCTGCTGCGCTAGGGGTCACGCGTACCACGCTGTCGGAACTGGTCAACGGGAAGCGTGGAATTTCTCCCGAGATGGCGGTGCGCTTGGCCAAAGTCTTCGGCGGGAGTGCCGCTACGTGGCTTACGCAGCAGGCGTATTACGACCTGTCACAGGTCCGGGCCGACCGCATTAAACTCAAACGCCTGGAATTCGCCTAAAGAGAACGCGCGGGCCGGAGGTGCCCTGATGAGACGCCGTTATTTCACGAGCGGTTCGCTCGCCATAATCTTGTTGGTCGGCCGTGCACTGGGCCAGGCCGACCCTAAGCAGCCACCGGCTTCAGGCACGGAGCGGACGCAACCCGCTGCCGCGCCCGCCCAAATAACGGAACCGAAACCCGGCGCGCAGATCGAGAGATTGTTGCACGCTTTCGAGGGAACGTGGGCCATCCACGAGAAACTCGCACCCGATTCCACGCTGCCGAACGGCGCCACGGGCGAGGGAAGAATCGTGTGGCGTCCCGGCCCAGGTGGCTTCTCCGTGGTCGAAGACTATCAGTCGCAGCAAGGCGCCCGGCAAGTCACCGGCCTCGGTGTGTTCTGGTGGGACGAGTCCGCCGGCGGGTACCGCACCATCTGGTGCGACAGCACCAATCCCGGAGGCTGCATTTCGTTCAAGAACGTTGTCCGCTGGCAGGGCGCGCAGCTCGTGCTCGTCGAGGACTACGAGATGAACGGAAAAAAGTTTACCTTCAAAGAAGTGTTTGAGAAGATCGCTCCGGGCACATTCGTGCAGACCCTGTTCGGCGGTGAAGCCGGTGGCAATTTGAAGATTGACCAGACGATCCATGCCCGGAAGTTGGGGAATGGCGCCACGGGCGAGAAGACTCCGAAGTGACACCGATCCGAGTTAGTTGTGCTTGAGGGAAAGTTTCGACCCCCAAAGGCTGACGGTTACCGCCCGCTTCCGTTACAATCGTGGATTGACCTGCTTCGTTCCAACGACACCGTAGGAACCAGCTCTTGGCTGTTAGCTCTTGGCCTTTGCCCTTGCCGATGAGCGGGCTGAGCCAAGAGCTAAAGGCTAAGAGCCAAAAGCTTCACCAATGACTTCATCCTCCTCCAACCCGCTTACCTTCCAGGAACTCATCCTGCGCCTGCAGACTTTTTTCGCCGAGCGCGGATGCGTGCTGCAGCAGCCCTACGACGTGGAAGTCGGCGCTGGCACCATGGCCCCGGAGACGTTTCTGCGCGTGCTCGGGCCGCAGCCTTACAAGGTCGCCTACGTGCAGCCTTCGCGGCGTCCCGCCGACGGCCGCTATGGCGAGAATCCCAACCGCCTGTTCAAGCACATGCAGTTGCAGGTGATCCTGAAGCCTCCGCCCGAGAACGTGCAGGAGTTGTACCTGGAGTCGCTGGCCGCCATCGGCATTGACCTGCGCCAGCATGACATCAAGTTCGAAGAGGACAACTGGGAGTCGCCCACGCTGGGCGCGTGGGGCATCGGCTGGCAGGTCATGCTCGATGGCCTCGAAATAACTCAATTCACGTATTTCCAGCAGTGTGGCGGCGTGGACCTGCTGCCGATCTCGGCGGAACTGACGTACGGTCTGGAGCGCATCGCTTCGTTCCTGCAGGATGTGGATTCGATCTACGATATCGTGTGGGCCCGCGATCCCGTGTCCGGCAGCGAGGTGAAATATGGCGACGTGCGCCTCGCCGATGAGCTGCAATTTTCGGTCTACAACTTCGAATTGGCCGACGTGGAGAGCGCGTGGAAGCACTTCGAGCTTTGCGAGGCCGAGTGCAAGGGATTGCTGGAGAAATATGCAGTGCTGAAGCAAAGTGAAAATTCCCAGCCCGGCGAGAAGAACCGTTTTCCGCTGCTCGGGGCTTATGACCTGTGCCTGAAGTGCTCGCACCTGTTCAACATTCTCGACGCTCGTGGGGCGATTTCGGTAACCGAGCGCGTGGGCGTGATCGCGCGCGTGCGGGCGCTGGCCGTGGGGATCGCGAAGGCCTGGGTGGATCAACAGAAGAACGACGAGCAGAAAAACGGCCAGCAGAAGGCAGACGCTCCGGAGAAGTCCGACGAGCCTGAGCCTGTCCGCGAAAAGAAGCCGAAGCCGAAGAAGGAGACGCTGTCGCCAGTAGGCTGACGGCAGCGATGTCCCACTTTGGGTTTGCACAGGCCGGGTGTGATATCCGTCACATTCGAAAGATGGGTCCATTTGAAAGACTACTTGGTTTGAAGACATGCCAGACTTCTTATTAGAGCTCGGGTGCGAAGAGATTCCGGCGCGCATGATTGACGCTGCGTCCGAGGAACTCCGCGAGCGCGTCGGCGCGCTGCTCCAACGCGAGCGACTGGCCGGCAGCGAGGTTACGAGGTTCGACACCCCGCGCCGTCTGGCCGTGCTGGCTTCCGGAATCGCTGCTGCCCAGGCCGACGTGGTCGAGCAAATCACCGGTCCTTCGGTGAACGTCGCTTACAAAGACGGTGAGCCGACCCCCGCTGCCCACGCCTTCGCCAAGAAGGCGGGCGTGGACGCAGCTCAGCTCGAAACCATTACCACTCCCAAAGGCGAATACATCGCCGCCAAAGTCACCCGGAAGGGCCGCAGCGCGGCCGAGATTCTGGCCGAAGCGCTTCCCAAAGAAATCGCCGGCATTTACTGGCCCAAGAACATGTACTGGCGCAAACCCAACGAGCGCTTCGTGCGCCCGGTGCGCTGGCTGGTGGCTATGCTCGACGGCGAAGCGATTCCGCTGGAGTTCGCCGGCATCCAGGCCGGGACCGTGTCGCGCGGCCACCGCATTCTTTCCGATGGCGCCGTTACCATTCCCCGAGCCGGGTCCGCCTACACCGAGTCGCTGCGGGCCGCAAAGGTTCTTGGCCGGGCGGAACGCGAGCAGCAGATTCGCAAGGCTCTCGACGCCGCCACCCGCACCGTCCCGGGCGCGCGCTGGCGCGAAGACAAAGCTCTGCTTGATACCGTGGTGAATCTCACGGAGTTTCCGTCCGTAATCCTGGGCGGTTTCGATCCGCAGTTTCTCGCGCTGCCCGAGGAAGTTCTGGTCACCGTGATGCGCGACCACCAGAAATACTTCGCTGTCGAAGACGCTGCCGGCAAGTTGCTCCCGCATTTTCTTGCCGTGCTCAATACCGGCAGCGATCCGCAGGGGCTCATTCGGCACGGCAACGAGCGCGTGCTGCGGGCGCGCTTCAACGACGCGCGCTTCTTCTGGGAAACCGATCAAAAGAAATCCCTGCTCGACCGCCTGGAACTGCTGCGTCACGTCACCTTCCAGAAAGATCTCGGCAGTTACTACGAAAAAACGCTGCGCGTGCAGCGGCTGTGCAGTTGGCTGAGCGAGATTCTGAAGCACAACGGGATGACCGTGCGCCCCGGAGTGATCCACAAAGCCGCGTGCCTGGCGAAGACCGATCTGACTGCCGAGCTGGTAAAAGAGTTCACCGAACTGCAAGGGATTGTCGGCGGCCTTTATGCGCGCGTGCAGCAGCTCGATCCCAGCCTGCCCGAAGCCACGCGCATGGCCGTCGCCGATGCGATTTACGATCACTACAAGCCGGAGTCCACCGACGACGATGTTCCGCGGTCCATGGAAGGCGCGGTGCTTTCGATCGGCGATAAGGCCGACACCATCGCGGGCATGTTCGCGCTGGGACTGGTGCCAAGCGGATCGAAAGATCCATTCGCCCTGCGCCGTCAGGCCAACGCGATCGTCAAGGTGATCGCGGAAAAGAAGCTCCCCCTGCGGCTCGGCGACATGATGCGCGACGCGCGCTCGGGATATCAGAAGTCCGAGGCCGAGAAGAAGTTCGTTGACGATGCGAAGTTCGGCGAATCGGTGGCGACGCTCTTCCGCGAACGCCTGGAGTTCTACCTGAAAGACGTTCTTGGCTATGTTTACGACGTGGTGAAAGCCGTGCTCGGCGCAGACGCGGAAGATGTGGTAGACGCCGTCCAGCGCGCCGAAGCCGTCAAGCAGGTTTTGCACCTGCCGGAGTTCCAGGCGATAGGCGCGGCCTGCAAGCGCATCCGCAACATTTTGAAACAGGCCGCGGAGAAGGGAATCGAACCGGCGGCGAAGTGGGAAGCCCTGCCCGGCTCGGCTCCGGAAGAGAAGAGTCTGGCCGCGTACCTGGAAACGAATGGGCCGCAGATCGAAGTTCAGCGCAAGGAGAAAAAATACGGCGACGCACTCCTGTTGCTGGCCAGAGCGCGCGCGCCCGTGGACGCCTTCTTCGACAGGGTCATGGTCATGGTGGACGACCCGCGTGTGCGCGCCAACCGCCTGGCACTGCTGCAGACGCTGTTGGGGGAATTCTCCACCATCGCCGATTTCTCAGAGATCGTGACGGAATCGAAGGCATAGGGCAACGTAAGACCAACGCGGGGCCTAAATCCCGCTGCAAGAGTTTAAGGGACCTGGTCAAAGAGACCCTCAGTTCGCAAAATCTCGAAGCAAAGGACTCATATATGGCAACCATCACTCTCCCCGAAGCTGAAGTGCAGGCGACCAGCAAATCCACCACCAAGTACGTGTACTTTTTCGGCGGCGGCAAGGCCGACGGCAACGGCAAGATGAAAGACGTGCTCGGCGGCAAAGGCGCCGGTCTGGCTGAGATGACCAACGCCGGCCTGCCCGTGCCTCCGGGATTCACCATTCAGACCGAGGCCTGCCGCGAATACATGCGGACCGGCGCCGCGTCTGGAGACGTTGACCGGCAGATGGACGAAGCCCTCGCGAAGCTTGAGGCGCTGCAGGGGCAGAAACTCGGCACCGGCGAAAATCCGCTGCTGGTCAGCGTTCGCTCGGGCGCAAAGTTTTCCATGCCCGGCATGATGGACACGATTCTCAACCTCGGCCTAAACGACAAAAGCGTCGAGGCCCTGGCGAAGCGCAGCAACAATCCGCGCTTCGCGGCCGATTCCTACCGCCGGCTGATCCAGATGTTCGGCAACGTCGTCCTCGACATCGAAAAGCCGGCTTTCGACGAAGTGTTCGACGCCAAGAAGAAGCAGAAAAAGACCAAGCTCGACACCGATCTCACAGCTAAAGATCTGCAGGAAGTGATCGTCGAATACAAGAAGGTCGTCAAGAAGCACGCCAAGCGCGAGTTCCCGCAGGATCCGCGCGAACAGCTCGTCATGGCTCGCGACGCCGTCTTCCGCTCCTGGCAGAACGACCGCGCCAAGCACTATCGCCGCATCAACAACATTGACGACATGCTGGGCACGGCGGTCAACGTGCAGGCCATGGTCTACGGCAACCTCGGCGATACCAGCGGCACCGGCGTGGGCTTCACCCGCAATCCCGCAACCGGCACGAAAGAGTTCTACGGCGAATTCCTGATGAATGCGCAGGGCGAGGATGTGGTTTCCGGCGTCCGCACCCCTGTGCCCATCCTTGAACTGCAGAAGATCATGCCCGCGGTCTACAACCAGCTGCGCGAGATCACCACGCGGCTGGAGAAACACTACAAGGACATGCAGGACTTCGAGTTCACCATCCAGGACGGCAAGCTCTACATGCTGCAAACGCGCAACGGCAAGCGCACCGGACTCGCCGCCGTGCGCGTGGCCATCCAGATGGTGGAGGAAGGCTTGATTTCGAAAGACGAAGCCATCTTCCGCGTCGAACCCAATCAGCTTTACGACTTCCTCGTTCCGCGTCTGGACGAGAAGAGCACCAAGGTGGAAGTGCTGGCGACGGGCCTGCCCGCGTCTCCGGGAGCCGCGGTCGGACAGATCGTGTTCACCGCCGACGCCGCCGTCGAAATGGTTGGACACGGCAAGAATGTGCACGTGATTCTGGTCCGCGCGGAAACCACTCCCGAAGACATTCACGGCATGGAAGTAGCGAAGGGCATTCTCACGTCCCGCGGCGGCATGACCAGTCACGCTGCCGTCGTAACCCGCGGCATGGGTAAGTGCTGCGTGGCGGGCGCCGGCGACATTGACGTCAACGAAAAAGCGCGTGAGATGCGCGTGAAGGGCCAGACTTTCAAGGAAGGCGACTGGATCTCGCTCGACGGCACCACCGGCCGCGTGATCAAGGGCAAGCTCAACACGCTCGATCCTTCCCCGGACGACCCCGAACTGCAGAAGTTCATGCACTGGGCCGATCCGCACCGCACCATGAAAGTTCGTGCCAACGCCGATATTCCCCGCGACGCCATCCAGGCGCGGGCTTTCGGCGCCGAGGGAATCGGACTTTGCCGCACCGAGCACATGTTCTTCGGCGAAGAGAAGATTCCGCACATGCGCGCCATGATTCTCGCCGACAACGAAAAAGACCGTCGCACCGCATTGAAGAAGCTTCTGCCCATGCAGCGCGCCGATTTTGCCGGCGTCTTCAAAGCGATGGACGGCCTGCCCGTAACCATCCGCACCCTCGATCCGCCGCTGCACGAGTTCCTGCCGCGCCGCGAAGACCTGATGGTGGACATCGCTCTACTGTCCTCTTACAGCGCAAAGCAGAAAAAAGAGCTGGTCGCCAAATACAAAGACTACGGCGTGAAAGCTGCGGGCGATCTGAAGAAGCTACTGCCCACGCTGCTCAACCGTGTGGAACAACTGCATGAGTTCAATCCCATGCTCGGACACCGCGGCTGCCGCCTCGGTATCACCTATCCCGAGATTACGGAAATGCAGGCCCGTGCCATTTTCGAGGCCGCGGTGGATTGCACGAAGAAGGGAATCAAGGTGCTTCCTGAAGTCATGATTCCGCTGGTGGCCACGCTGAAGGAAATGGCCAACCAGGGAGCCATCGTGCGCCGCGTGGCCGATGAAGTGTTCAAAGAAAAGGGATCCAAAGTCGAATACCTGGTCGGCACCATGATCGAGTTGCCACGCGCCGCCCTCGTAGCCGACGAGATCGCCAAAGAGGCCGAGTTCTTCTCCTTCGGCACCAACGATCTCACCCAGACCACGTTCGGCTTCTCCCGCGACGACGTGAACAAAGTGCTGCCCACGTATCTGGCGGAAGGCATCCTCAAGCAGGATCCGTTCGCCGCCCTCGATCAGGAGGGCGTCGGGCAACTCGTCAAGATGGCGACCGAGCGCGGCCGCAAAACGCGACCCACGCTAAAAATCGGCATCTGTGGCGAGCACGGCGGCGAGCCGTCATCGGTCGAGTTCTGCTACCGGGTCGGCCTCAACTACGTTTCCTGCTCACCGTTCCGCGTCCTGACCGCCCGCCTCGCCGCAGCCCAAGCTGCAGCAACCGACACGTTGAAAGTGGAGGGTGGAAGAACGAAATGAAAACCGCAGAGGACGCGGGGGACGCAGAGGATTCATAAAAGTCGTCCCTGGAGATGCTGTGGAGCTCGATAATGTCACCGGCGCCGTAGTAGATGCGGCGATGAAGGTCCACCCCGCCCTTGGTCCGGGCATGCTTGACAGTGTCTATGAGAAGTGCCTGAAGCACGAACTCGTGAAGAGGGGTCTGAGGGTCGAGTCGCAGGTGTGGCTCCCTGTCATTTACGACGGAGTGGAGATCGAAGGCGGTTACAGGATTGATTTGCTGGTGGAAGGCGAAGTTATTGTCGAGCTGAAGGTAGTGGAGCAGATCCTGGAGCTGCACAAGGCGCAGTTGCTGTCCTACTTGAAGCTAGCGGACAAGCGAATTGGCCTCCTAATCAACTTCAACGTCGCACATCTCCGAAACGGCATCCGCCGGCTCGTCAATAACTATCATCCCTCCGCGTCCTTAGCGTCCTCTGCGGTTTTGGGTTGATCTTTTGTCCGGCTACTGCACTTTCTGCAGCCGCGCGATCAGTTTCTGCGCCAGGTTTTCTTCCGATTCCGACCACAGCAGACGCCCGCTGGCCCGCGTGTTCTTCTCCGCCTTCACGGTGAACTCCACCAGTTTGGCCACGTTCTCGCGCACCTTGATCTGGGTTTCATCCGTGAGGTCCACGTTTTCCTGCAGGAAGGGAGCGTCCAAGCCGAAATCAATCTCGATGTGCCCGTTTTGCTCATAAGCGCCCTCGTCGAACTCTTCCCCCTGCGCAATAAACTTGACCAGGCTCGGAATGAGCCGCCAATCGCCCCCGGTTTCATCCGGCGTCCACAGATCCCAGTACGCGTCGAATATGTAGGCGTAGTCGTCATGAATCAGATCGGCGGCCACCGTGACCGCTTCCTCCGCGCCAATGCCGGGAGAGAAACGCTGCTCCAGCACGCTGGCCTCGTTCCACGAGACCGGCTGTACAGCGGCATACGTGATCCCCGGCCGCTGCATCGAAAAAGGAAACTGCTGCAACACCGCGAACAGGTGAGGCAACATCGCCGGCCCGCTGAAGTCCGGGAACCAGAGGCTGAGATAAAGGGGATCGGCCATGACAGTCAGGAATCTTCTGCCATTGTACCGCTGAGTTCGCATCCCGATTTTGACACTGCGAATTGCGACTGTTACTATCGAACGGTAGCCGCATATCCCGCCCAGCTAACCGTCCCCGTCGTCTAGCCCGGCCTAGGACATCGCCCTTTCACGGCGGTAACGCGGGTTCGAATCCCGCCGGGGACGCCAAGGTTTCAGTTCACGGAAGCAACACTACCCCGCGCATCCCGCCTCCGCTTCTCATATACTGAATCCGGTACGCGCCAAATCGAATCCGTTACTTAACCGGCGCGTATGACCGCAGGTATCACTTTCGCCCTACCCGGGTTGGAGAGCCGTCACACCGATGTGGATTGTTGCCTTAGCCCTCAGGCGCCCTTATACGTTCGTGGTGATGGCGTTGGTGCTGCTTCTCCTGACGCCGCTCGTCATTTACCGGATGCCGGTGGATGTGCTCCCCGACATCAACATCCCCGTCATTAGCGTGGTCTGGCGCTACGATGGCCTGTCCCCCGACGAAATGGCCAACCGGATTGTCACCGGTTCTGAGCGCTTCCTCACTATCACCGTCAATGACATTGAACACATCGAGTCCCAATCGGTGAACGGCACCGGGGTGATCAAGATATTCTTTCATCCCACGGCGAACATCCAGACCGCGTTGTCCCAGACCACTGCCACATTACAGACCGCTCTGCGGTCAATGCCAGTGGGAACGACGGCGCCGCTGATCATCACCTATTCGGCATCATCCACGCCGATTGTCCAGTTGGGCTTGAGCAGCAAAACCCTGCCTGAGCAACAGCTTTTCGATCTCGGCAACAATTTCCTGCGCGCGTACCTGGCGACGGTGCCGGGCGCGGCCACACCCTATCCTTACGGCGGCAAGATCCGCCAGATCCAGGTAGACCTCGACCTGCCGCGGCTTCAGGCCAACGGCCTTTCGCCTAACGACATCGTGAATGCGCTCAGCGCGCAAAATCTGATCCTCCCCGCGGGAACCGCCAAGATCGGCGCCCTGGAGTATCAGGTCGAGATGAATGGAGACCCGCAGACCATCGCGGAATTGAACGATCTTCCCGTCAAGACCGTGAACGGCTCGACGATCTACATGCGCGATGTAGCCCACATCCGCGATGCTTTTGCTCCGCAAACCAACATTGTGCGCATGGACGGCGTTCGCGGCGCCCTCATGTCCATGCTAAAGGTCGGCAGCGCCTCCACAATTACGATCGTCGAGGGCGTGAAGCACGCAGCTCAGGCGGCCGCGCAGTCGCTTCCGCCGGAGATGAAGATCACCCCGCTCTTCGATCAGTCGCTTTTCGTGCGTGCCTCCATCCGCGGCGTGGTCCTGGAAGCGATCACCGCCGCTCTCCTGACCGCCGCCATGATCCTGCTGTTCCTCGGGGACTGGCGTCCCACCATCGTCATCTCCATCTCGATCCCGCTTTCGATTTTCGTTTCCATCATCGTGCTCAGTGCGCTGGGGCAGACGATCAACATCATGACCCTCGGCGGTCTGGCGCTGGCCGTCGGCATCCTCGTGGATGACGCCACCGTCGAAATCGAGAACATCGAGCGCAATCTGGCCCAGGGCAAGGAGATGAAGAAGGCGATTCTGGATGGCGCGGCCCAGATCGCCGTTCCCGCTTTCGTTTCTACCATTTGCATCTGCATCGTGTTCGTGCCCATGTTCTTTCTGACGGGTGTCGCGAGATTTCTGTTTGTGCCGCTCGCCGAAGCCGTGGTCTTCGCCATGCTGGCCTCCTACTTCCTTTCCCGAACGCTCATCCCCACGCTGGTGATGTACATCATGCGCGGGCACGAGCACCGGGCGGCGGGTCCCAAGACTGTCCTGGGGCGCTTCCAGCGCGGCTTTGAGGCCGGCTTCGACCGGTTCCGCAGCGGCTACTACCAACTCCTGGAAACTACGTTGCAGCACCGCAAGCTCTTCGCCAGTTGCTTCCTAGGGTTTTGCCTGTTGTCCTTGGGATGGGTGTTCTTCCTCGGCGAAGATTTTTTCCCTTCGGTTGACGCCGGCCTCATCCGGCTGCACCTGCGGGCCCGCGCCGGTCTCCGCGTGGAGGAAACTGCTCGCCTTTGCGATCAGGTGGAGCAGTTCCTGCATCAGGATCTCCCCAGGGGCGAAATCCTGACCGTGCTCGACAACATTGGATTGCCCAACTCCAGTATCAACTTGTCCTACAGCAATTCCGGCGTGATCGGCACCAGCGACGCGGAGATCCTGGTTGGCCTGAACCCGCGGCAACATCACCCCACCGAAGAATTAGTGAAATCCCTGCGTCAGGACCTTCCGCGGCGCTTTCCCGGAGTGGAGTTCTTTTTTCAGCCCGCCGACATCGTCACTCAGATCCTGAACTTCGGATTGCCCGCGCCCATTGATATCCAAATCATGGGCGCGGACATGCAGAGCAACTACCGCATCGCCCAGCAGATTGCCAACAAACTGCGCCGCGTTCCCGGCACGGCCGATGTGCACGTGCAGCAGATGCTCGGCCTGCCCACCTTGCATCTCGACATGGATCGCAATCTCGTCACCCAGGTTGGCATGAACCCGCGCGACGTCGCGCAGAGCGTGCTCGTCTCCCTCAGCGGCAGCTTCCAGACTGCGCCCAGCTTCTGGCTGAATCCGAAAAACGGCGTGACCTATTCATTGGTGGTGCAGTCGCCGCAATACCGCATGACCTCGCTGCAGGACCTGCTCGATATGCCGGTCAATGACCCCGCCGTTTCAAACTCGCAGGTCCTGGGTAATCTGGTGCAGTTGGCGCCCGTCACGCGTCCGGCGGTTGTGTCGCACTACAACGTGCAGCCGGTCATTGATGTCTACGCCAGCACGCAAGGCCGCGACTTGGGGGCCGTAGCTAAAGATACGCAGAAAGTTCTGCAGCCCTTCATGGACCATCTGCCGCGCGGCTCCAGCATCGTCGTGCGCGGGCAAGTGGAAACCATGCAGTCCTCGTTTGTCGGCTTGGCCGTTGGCCTTCTGGGAGCGATCCTTCTGGTCTATTTCCTGATCGTGGTGAACTTCCAGTCGTGGCTGGATCCATTCGTCATCATCACCGCCCTTCCGGGTGCGCTGGCCGGAATCGCATGGATTCTGCTCCTCACCCATACCACGCTGAGCGTTCCATCGCTGACCGGCGCCGTGATGTGCATGGGCGTCGCGACCGCTAATTCGATTCTGATGGTATCGTTTGCCCGTGATCGCATGCAGGTCGGCGTGCCCGCCGTGCAGGCCGCCCTGGAGGCCGGCTACACCCGTATTCGTCCCGTGCTCATGACGGCGCTCGCCATGGTGATCGGCATGTTCCCCATGTCCCTCGGTCTGGGTGAGGGCGGCGAGCAGAACGCTCCGCTGGGCCGCGCGGTCATCGGAGGCCTGCTGTTCGCGACTGTGGCAACATTATTCTTTGTGCCCTGCGTCTTCGCCATGGTTCACAGCCGTAGAGAAGCCCGGGCCGACGCGCTGAAACTTCGTGACTGAACACGGATTCCTGAAAATGTTCGACCAGTTGATCGTCGAATCTGTAATCATGGAGAACCGAACCGAGAACCATGCGGACTGAAACCGAGACCAATAATCCACTAGGCGAACAGCGCACTCCGCCCGAAGTGACGCCTCCCCCGGAGCTTCCTCCCGCGCCGCCGCGCAAGGCCGTCGTCCTCGTTGTCATGGTCGTCGTGGTGCTCGCCTTGAGCGGCGCTCTGAGCATGCTCAGCCGCGTCCGTGCGGGACGCGCCCTGGCCAAAGAGACCGACATTGATGCCGTCGCCACCGTAGTGGTTGTTCATCCCACAGCCGAGAAGCCCGACGAAGAACTCGTTCTGCCCGCGTCCTTGCAGGCCTACGAAGAGTCTCCAATCTATGCCCGCACCAACGGATACCTGCTGCGCTGGTATAAGGACATCGGCAGCCACGTCAATAAAGGCGATCTGCTGGCCGAGATTGATACTCCGGAAGTGGATCAGGAATTGTCGCAGGCCCGCGCCGCTCGCCAGCAGGCCGCCGCCCAAATGGACCTGGCGAAAATTTCTGCCGATCGCTGGCAGAATCTGCGCAAGACCGATTCCGTTTCCCAGCAGGAGACTGACACCCAAGTCAGCGCCTACCAGCAGGCCATCGCCAACTTGGCCGCGGCCGACGCCAACGTCCGCCGCCTCGAGCAACTGGAGTCCTTTAAGCATGTGTACGCGCCGTTTTCCGGCGTGCTGGTCAAGCGCAACGTGGACCCCGGCGCGCTCATCAACGCCGGCTCGGCGGGCATGGAGTTGTTCATCCTGGCGAAGGTTGATCCTTTACGCGTCTTCACCAACGTTCCCCAGACTTATTCGCCCGCCATCAAGAACGGAATGTCGGCGTATATCACGCTGCAGGAACTTTCCGGGCAGAAATTTGGCGGAACGGTAGCGCGCACCGCCGAGGCCATTGATCCCGCCACCCGCACCCTGCTGACGGAAGTGGATGTTCCCAACAAAGACGGTCGCCTGCTGCGCGGTTCCTTCGGCGAAGTCCATTTCAAACCCAAAATCAACACCGCCAAAATTACTGTGCCCGTCAACGCCATGCTCTTCCGTCAGGAAGGTGCGCGCCTGGCCGTGGTTGGCGCAGACAACAAAGTGCAGTTGCGGCCCATCAGCATTGGCCGCGACTACGGCACTACGCTGGAGATTCTGGGCGGCGTCGGCCTCGAGGATCGCATCATCATTAATCCCTCCGATTCCCTCGAGGACGGACAAACCGTCAACGTCGTCGCTGACAGCCAGGGTAATCATTCATGAAGTGGCCGGTGGCGACGGTCGCGCTCGGGGCCAGCCTGTGCCTGGCGGGATGCGCTGTCGGGCCCAAATACCAGCGCCCGCCTGTCCCCAGCCCGCCGGCGTGGAAAACCGAAGGCCCATGGCGCGAGGCCGAACCCAAAGATGCCATTCCCAAGGGAGCCTGGTGGCAGATTTTTCACGACGAAGAACTGAACGGCTACGAGCAGCAATTGCTGGCTGCCAACCAATCCCTTGCCGCCGCCCGTGATCGCCTTGATCAGGCTCGTTCGCTCGCTCGCGTCGCATCTGCCGGGTTGTTTCCCACGCTCAGCACAGATCCTAATGCGTCGCGCAATCGCTACTCCGGCAATCGTCCTGAAAGTCCTACTCCCGGCACGCCGCTCACCCAGAGCGCGTATGAGATTCCATTCGCCCTGACCTACGAGGTGGATCTGTTCGGCCGCGCCCGCAAAACTTTGCAGGCAGCCAATGCCAGCCTGCAGGGCTCGGCCGCCGATCTGCAAAACGTGCAATTGGTCTTGACCGCGGAACTCGCCGCCGACTACTTCAGCTTGCGCGAACTCGACTCCGAATATCAGGTCGTGCAGGAGTCGGTCAAGATTCAGCAGGAAGGACTAACCCTCGTCACCCATCGCCACGAAGGCGGAATTGCCTCAGGCCTGGACCTGGCGCAGCAGCAGACGCTGCTCGACTCCACCGTCACACAACTCTCTTTGTTGCAGCAACAGCGGGCCCAGTTCGAACATGCCATCGCCGTGCTCACGGGAAACCCGGCGTCTGCATTCACCGCTCCGGTTGCGCCGCTGCGCGCGACTCCTCCGCCGGTTACTCTCGGAGTACCTTCGGATTTGCTGGAGCGCCGTCCCGACGTAGCCACCGCCGAACGAACCATGGCCCAGCAGAACGCGCTCGTAGGTGTTGCCAAGACGGCGTTCTACCCGCAATTCACCATTTCCGGCGGCGGTGGGTTTCAGAGCATCACTCTCGGCTCGCTCATTAGCGCGCCCAGTGCCTTCTGGTCGCTGGGCGGCGATCTGCTGCAGCCGGTCTTCAACGGCGGACGCAATCGCGCCAACCTGGCCTTCGCGAAATCGGCTTACGACGAATCGGTCGCCAACTATCGCGAGTCCGTGCTCGCCGCGTTCCAGCAGGTCGAAGACAGCCTGTCGGGGCTGAATTCTTTGTCTCACGCGGCGGAAAGTCAGAATGCGGCGGTGGCCGACGCCCGCCGCGCCCTCGAAATCGCCAACCAGCGTTATGTCGGCGGACTGACCACCTCGCTCGATGTCATCACCGCCCAATCGGTCCTGCTGACCAACGAAAGGCTCTCCGTTCAATTGCTCGGCCAACAAATGGTCACGTCCGTGTACCTGGTCAAGGCCCTCGGCGGAGGCTGGGACGCCGCGGCCCTTCAGAACCAACAGATCCATCCCACCGCCACGCAAGTTCTTCAACCGTAGATGTAGGGACAACCCCGATACAAATGTGGGGACAGCCGCCTCGGCTGTCCGTCGAGCGCAGCTCGACGGCCTCTCGCCACAGATGCTTCAATGGCGAAGGAGGGAACATTCGCCCAAGCCGCGTCCCTTAGGGACGCCCGAGAGTAGCCCGGCGTTTCAACGCCGGGAGAGCTGGGAAGGGATGGAACCGCGTCCCGTAGGGACGCCTGGTATAGCTCCCAATAATCTCGCTACCTCACCGGCGGCAAATACGGAATATACCGCGCAAACAACCAACACAAGAAAAACACCACCGGAATGTGCACGATCAACTGCAGCATCCCGTACCCCACAATGTCGCGCGCCTTCAATTTCAATATCCCCAGCAGCGGCAGCATCCAGAACGGATTCACCAGATTCGGCAGCGCCTCCGACGCGTTGTAGATCTGCACCACCCAACCCAGGTGTACTTGGTGCAGGTTCGCCGCTTGCAGAATGTAAGGCGCTTCGATCACCCACTTGCTGCCGCCCGACGGAATAAAAACTCCCAGCACCGCCGAATACGTCGCCACCAGCAGCGGATACGTGTTGTGCGTGCTGACGGCGGCGAACAGTTTGGCCAGCGCATCGGAGATCCCCGTTCCCACAATCATTCCAAAGATCACCGCATAAAACGGAAACTGGATCAGCACCCCTCCCGTCGCCGGAATGCACTCGCTCACTGCCCGCATAAAACGCTTGGGTCGCCAGTGCAGCAAAAGTCCCACCGTGATGAATATGAGGTTATAGGTGTTGAGATCGAGCGCCGCCAGCGCCCCCTGCGGCGAAGTGCGGAACACTTCCCTCAGGTACCAGCAAAGCAGCGCCGCAACCAGTATCGTCAGCAGCGGACTGTATTCCAGCCACTCGCCCGGCTTGCTCTTCGCCTCCAGACTTGAGCTGGTCGGCTGATACTGGACGCCGTAGGCTTCCGCAGTCTTCGCGTTCTCCGCCGATGGCGTGGACAAATAAGCGATTACCACCGACAGCACGACCAGAACGAACGTCGTGGCCATGCTTTGCCACAGGAACAGCGTCTGCGTCAGCGGAATCAATCCACTGATGCTGAACAGCGACGCCGGCATGGCGGACTTGGTCGCCATCAGCATGGCGGCGGAAGACGACAGCCCCATCGCCCACACCGCTCCCAATCCCAGATAAGCCGCCGCGCCCGCCGCCCGATAGTCCATGCCCTTGACACGATGGGCCAATTCCCGCACCAGCAGCCCGCTGAAAATCAGGCTTAAGCCCCACGAGATCAACGAGGTCAGCATCGAGAACAGCGCCACCATCGCCACCGCCGCCTTCGGTGTGGTTGGAATTCCCGCCAGCGCTCGGATCGCGCGATGTGCGACCGGCGTCGAAGCCACTACGTACCCGCCAATAATAATCATCACCATCTGCATGGTGAACGGCACCAGCGCCCAGAAGCTCTTCCCGCCCTGAATGGCCAGTTGCGCCGGACTCTGATGCAGCAACAGTCCGGCGAAGAAGACGACCACGATGCCGAGCAGGGCAAACACCAGCGGATCGGGAAACCACTTCTCGCTCCAGTTGGCGAGTCCCAGCCCGAAACGAACCAGACGCTTCTCCTGCGTTACCGACTGCTGCTCTCCGGGCGAGTGCATACGCAATCCTTTCTGTCTTCTTTTCGCGTTGGCAGCGGAATTCTAAGCGAAATTCCGCCCCGCCACGCAAACTTCGTGGCCAGACCCACCTCGCCATCAACGACAACGTCCCTCAACTGCGTTACACTAGCCAACCAGAATACTCATGCCCCCATCGCTCCCCGCGCTTCTCGAACGGCTGGAAGCCGCCAGAAACCGCTTCGGTCGTGGCGCCGCCGCCGCAACCAGAAAGCTGCTCAATCAGCTGTCCGCCCGCGATTTCACCGACGCCCAATCCCTTCTTCGTTTTCACGAAGCCCTGCTGTTTCTCCGCGCTTTCCCTGCGGGCCCATCGCTCGTCCCGAAGATCGAAAAACTGCTCAACACCTTCCACCCGCGCATCGAGAAAATCCGCGCCGCCGGCGCCGACATGTCCGTCTTCGACGACTTCGACACTTCCGGTGTCGCCGGCACCACCATGCAAGACACGCTCAACTTCGAAGCCGCCCGCTGGCTCGTCCGCCGCGCCCCGCGCCACGTCGAAATCGCTTGGGACGATTTCTGGGAAGACTCCCACGCCGAGCGCGCCCTCGGTTCCGCCTGGCCTCGCTTCGTCCCGCTCCTCGCAGAAGATTCCGACGTCGAAGCCAACATCCCCTGGCGCCGCTGGCTCGACGCCGCCCGCGGCCGCGAGCGCGACCTCGCCTGGCTCATCCGCCGCTTCGAGCAATCACCCGCCGCTCCAGAACAAAACGCCCGCGCCCATGCCGAATTCTACGACTCTCTTGGCCTGCCCCTGCGCTGGCGTCTCGAGAACCTCAAGCTTTCCCGCACCCGCAACTGGAACACCCCGCGCCATTTCTATTTCCACCAGGAGCCTCTGCTCACCCGCAGTCAGGTCTCCCTCGCCCGCGAACTCGCCCAGCCCGCGCCACGTTTCACCCGACTTTCCCGCTGCGAAGGTGAGTCAGTCATGCACACCATTCGCGAAGTCATGCTCGTCCGCTACCGCGAACTCTACGGCACCACGCTGGGCGATCCTGCTTCCGTCGTGCGCGCCGACCTTGGGTCGGAAAACGACGCCCGCGGCGTCGTCATCCATCTCTGGAATCTTCCGCCCAGCCGCCGTCTCCCGCTGCGCGCCTACGTCGCCGGATTCACCCTCAAGAACGGCGTCCCCATCAACTACATCGAAGCCATCGGTCTCTGCGAATGGATCGAGGTCGGCTTCAACACCTTCTACACTTACCGCCAGGGCGAAACCGCCTGGATCTACGCCCAGGCCCTGCGCTGCCTCTGCGCCTTCACCCGCGCCACCACGATTTCCGTCTACCCCTACCAGATCGGCCAGAACAACGACGAAGCCCTCGACTCCGGCGCCTTCTGGTTCTACCGCAAACTCGGCTTCCGCTCCGGACGCCCCGATCTCGAGCAACTCGCCAGAAGGGAAGAGCAAAACATAGCCGCCAACCCCCGCTACCGCACCCCAAAGAAGACCCTGAAGCGCCTAGCCGAAGCCCACGTGTTCTATGAATTGGACCGAAGCGGGAAGCGAACCGGGAAGGGCACGACTTCCAGTCGGGCCGTTAGGGCCGCACTACTCTCGCCGGCTTTAGCCGCTGGGGGAGCCTCCTTATCCACCACCGTGGAAGAGCGGCCCTTTCAGGGCCGCGTAATGCGTCCATTAAATGGAGCGGGCTTCAGCCCCGGAACCCCTGGCCTCTGGGACACCTTCTCCACCCGCAACCTGGCCCTGCGCGTGAACCGCCGCATGGCTCGCGAATTCCACGGCGACGCCGCCCGTATCCGCGAAGCTTCCGTCAACGAAGTCAGCCGCGCTTTGAACATCAACATCTCCCGCTGGACTCCCGCCGAGCGCCAAGCCTTCGAGAACTGGTCGCTCGTCCTCGCCCTGGTTCCCGACCTCCCGCGCTGGTCGCCGCAAGAGAAGCAAGCCGCAGCCAAAATCATCCGCGCCCAAGCCGCCCCCAACGAAATGCGCTACCTCCGCCTGACCCAGAAGCACCCGACCCTGCGCGCCGCACTACTCCGCCTGGGCGCATAAGTGTGGGGGCAAATACGGTGGGCCTTCGGATCGCGCAAATGCTAGAGTCGTCCACAGCCCCATCCATGCCCCCGCCCATCCTCCTCTACGACGGCGTCTGCGGACTCTGCAACCGCCTTGTCCAATTCATCCTCCGCCGCGATCCGAACGCCGTCTTCCGCTTCGCCGCGCTGCAAAGCCCGCTGGCGGCCCGCATCCTGACCCGCCACGGCGCGAATCCCGCCGACCTCGATACCGTCTACGTCGTTGTGAACTCCGATCTCGCTGACGAGCGCCTGTTGCCCCGCTCCGACGCTGTCGTTTTTATCCTTAACCAGCTCGGCGGCTTCTGGGGCCTCACCGCAGTCGTCGGAGCCGTCCCGCGCCCCCTCCGCGACTGGGCCTACCGCCTCGTAGCCCGCACCCGCTACCGCATCTTCGGCCGCTACGATACCTGTCCCGTCCCAACCGAAGCCACCCGCGCCCGCTTCCTGGATGTATAGGCCGGAAAGGTCAGGCCACGAACCGGCGAGCAGCGGCGAGTGCAGGGCGACACCACCGCGCTCGAAGATTTCGGCGTGATTGCCCGCCTGAGAGAGCAGTCGAAGGACCCCTAGCAGCGTTACTGCCTCCGCGCGGCCAATCAAGGCATTTCTACGACCGCGGGTGCCCCATTTCTCGCGCGCCTTTTGCGCGAGAAGTGGGGCCTTTCATTACCGCGGCCACAACCACCCAAACGTCCCTGCGGTCAGCAGCCCGTACACCAGTCCATCAATCACTTCTTTGATCACCATACCCCAGGGCTGTCCCTTCCAGATGCCGTTGCTGATGCTCCCCAGCCCGTACCCCAAAAAGCCCGCCGTCCCCGCCACGCGAAACACGACCAGATAGTTCTGGCCGGGCGCGACCGTATGCCACGTCAGATAGGCGACAAAGAAACCGATCACCAGGCAATACACGAACCACATCGCCATGAACTTCGGAATCGCCGGCGGACCGCTGGGAAACACAGTCAGCATCCCCACCGGACCCTGCCGGAATTTTTCCTGCACTGCGGGCGACTTCATATCCTTGTGCGTGGTGTAGGGGAACATGTACAGGCCTTGGTGCAAGCCGGCGCCACGCAGGGCCGAGAGAGTCTTTTCCTCGTCCGGTAGCTTCTTGCAGTCGCTCTGGTGGTACTTCAGCAGCATGTGCATGATAGAGCTGGCCACGAAAACGATCACAGCCGACAACACGATCGGGAGCCAGAGAGCGGTGAGAAAACCCATGTGAGGCCTCCTTCTGTACGACGGGTGGAATCGGGCAATTTGTCCCGGCGAGATTACGCCTACCGGTGCACAGGGTCAAGCCTATCCCCCTGTTCGCTTTGATCCGTGGGTAGTGTCTCAGTTCGCGCAAATACCCACGTGGGGACAGCCGCCCTCGGCTGTCCGTCGAGCGAAGCTCGACAGCCCGTGCGTCCGAACCGGCAAACTGAGATACCACTGATCCCTGCAATCCGTGGGAAGGACTTGACCGTGGTGGTATCCTGTTTCTCGTACCTCGCGGGCCCCGCGCGCTGAGCAGAATTTGGCGCCACCGGCTTCGGCCGGACCACAATGAGGCGGCCCTACTTGCGCTCCCTTCGCAAGGAGCGCAGATGGAGGCGTTGCGAACACACAACCTTGGTGTGCGTCGCGCCTCCCGAAGCAATCCCGGCCGCGCCCACCCCTTAGAACCAAACAGGAGATGCCATGAAATTTCAGAAGCTCACGCCCAATCTAGTCGTCCGCGATGTCGCCGCCAGCATGGACTTCTACCGCTCCGTGCTCGGCTTTCAGCCCGCCATCACTGTCCCCGATCAGCCGCCCTACGTTTTCGGATCGGTCACCAGCGGCGGGGTCGAAATTTTCTTCAACGATCAGAAAGCCGTCGCCGAAGATTATCCGCCGCTCGGAAACCGGCCCGCCGGCGGCGCGCTCACGCTGTTCGTTGAGGTGGAAGGGATCGAAGAAGTGCTGGCCGCAGTCAAGGCCAGCAAGGCGAAAGTCGTGATGCCGTTGAAGCAGCAGTTCTACGGCATGCGCGAATTCGCCTTCGAAGATCCCGAAGGCTGGATCGTGACCATCGCCGAACGGGTGAAAACGTAAGAACCTAGAACCACAAGGACGCAGAGTTCCAGAGAGGGAAATTCCTCTGTGCCCCAGCGTCCTCTGCGGTTAAGCTTTTTTTCTCAACCAAGTAAAAAGGGCCGCACTTTTATGCGGCCCTTGCTTTTGAGTGATCCGTGCGAATCCGTGAAGATCCGTGGCTAGTGTCTTCCTCCACCGCCGCCACCGTGTCCGCCGTGGCCCCCGCGGCTGCCACCGCGTCCGCGGCCCCGGCCGCGTCCGCCGCCGCCACCACCACCACCCGGACGTCCGCCGCGCCCGCCACGGTCTCCACCACGATCTCCACCATGCGGACGGGGGCTGGGGCTGCCCACGTGCGGCGCGCCTTCGCGATTGAAATTCGGTTCGGTGTCGCCTGGCTCATCGGGGAAATCACCGCCGCCCTCGATCACCAGCGTGCCTGCGGGAGCGGGTTCGCCCTCAAATGCCGCTGGCGCAAGTGGAGGAGCTTCGCCGCCACCCATTTTCGCCCGCTGCTCTTTCAGAATGGCCTTGCGCGACAGCCGGATGCGGTTGCCCTCCACGGCCAGCACTTTCACCAGCACCTGGTCGCCTTCCTTCAGTTCGTCGCGCACGTCGGCAATGCGATGCTCCGCGACTTCGCTGATGTGCAGCAGGCCGTCGGTCCCGGGCAAAATTTCGACGAACGCGCCGAAATCCGCCAGCCGCGTGACTTTGCCGAGGTAGGTCTTTCCCACTTCCGCGGTCGCCGTGATGTCGCCGATGATCTGCAGCGCCTTCGCCGCTGAGGCCTGATCGCTCGACGCAACTTTCACCAGCCCGGAGTCTTCCACGTCAATCTTGACTCCGGTCTGTTCCACGATGCTGCGGATCATCTTTCCGCCCGGCCCGATCAGGTCGCGAATCTTGTCCACCGGAATCTGGACGGTGTAGAAACGCGGCGCGTAGTCGGAAATCTTCTCGCGGCCGGAAGTGATGATTTCATCCATCTTGCCCAGAATGTGCAACCGTCCGCGCCGCGCCTGCTCCAGCGCCTCGCGCATGATCTGCGCTGTAATGCCGGCGACCTTGATATCCATTTGGAGCGCCGTGATGCCGTCCTTGGTGCCGGCGACTTTGAAGTCCATGTCGCCGTAGTGATCTTCCGCCCCGGCGATATCGGTCAGGATGGCGTACTGCTCGCCCTCCTTCACCAGACCCATCGCCACTCCAGCTACCGGAGCTTTCAACGGAACGCCCGCGTCCATCAGCGATAGCGAAGCCCCGCAAACGGTAGCCATTGAAGACGATCCATTCGACTCTAAAATGTCGGCGACCACGCGCATGGCATAAGGCCACGCTTCTTCGGTCGGCAACACCGCCGAAACCGCCCGCTCCGCCAGCGCTCCATGTCCAATCTCTCTCCGTCCCGCCCCACGCATAAACGCCACTTCCCCCACTGAAAACGGCGGAAAATTGTAATGCAGCATGAAGCGTTTTTTGGCTTCGCCTTCGAAACCTTCCAGGCGCTGCATGTCGTCGCTGGTGCCGAGAGTTGTCGTGACTAATGCTTGGGTTTCGCCTCTGGTGAAGATGACGCTGCCGTGGGTGCGGGGCAGGACGCCGGCCTCGATCCAGATTTCGCGAACTTCGTCGAAGGCGCGGGCATCGGGACGCCGCTTCTGGTTGATGACCTGCTCGCGGAAGATGCGCTCGCGCAGCGCTTCGTAGTAGTGATCGAGCTTCTTCTTCGCCGCCTCGTCGTCTTTGTCGCTTCCCGTCTTGGGCAGCGCGGCGGCCAACTTCTTTTTGATGTCCTTGACCAGGGTGTAGCTTTCGGCTTTGGGGTGCTTCTTGGTGTCGAGAGCGTCCGCCAGTTCGGCGCCGACGCGTCCCCGCAGATCGTTGTAGTACGCGTCATCGAATTGCGGCGGCTCGACGGTGCGCTTGGCCTTGCCGACTTTGGCGCGCAGGTCGTTGATGGCGGCGCAAATCTTCTTGATCTCGGTGTGGGCGAACTCGATCGCGTCCACCACCGTCTCTTCTTTCACTTCCTTGGCGCCGGACTCGATCATCACGATGCCGTCGGAAGTTCCGACCACCATGATGTTGACCAGGCTCTCGCGCATCTCGTCGTAAGTGGGATTCACGATGAACTGGCCGTTGATCAGGCCGACGCGGACCGCGCCGAGGGGGCCGAGAAAGGGAATGTCGGAAAGGGTGAGGGCGCAGGAAGCGCCGTTGATGCCGAGTACGTCAGGATCATTATCGGTATCGGCGGAAAGCACAAAGGCGATGACCTGGGTCTCGCACTTGAAGCCTTCGGCGAACATGGGCCGCACGGGGCGGTCAATCTGGCGGCTGGTGAGGACTTCGCGCTCACTCATGCGGCCTTCGCGCTTGATGAAGCCGCCGGGGAAACGTCCGCCGGCGTAGGTGTACTCGCGGTAGTCCACGGTGAGAGGGAAGAAGTCTATGCCTTCGCGGGGATCGGGGTTGGCGACGGCAGTGGCGAGGACGACGTTTTCGCCCAGGCGGACCACGGCGGCGCCGTGTGCCTGCTTGGCGAGCTTTCCGGTTTCAAATGAGATTTGTTTGCCGCCGGCGAGGTGTACTGTGACGCTGGTTGCTTCTGGTTTCATGATTTTCCTTCGGAGCTATGAGCTGTGAGCCATGAGCGGTGAGCGTGCGGAATAAGCCGTGGAGAACGGATCCTCCATCGAATGGAGAGACACGTCCCCGCAGAATCCTTGGAAGTATTCGTTGCGCTCGAAAAACGCACGGATGGAAGTTCCTCAATGCTGGCGTCTCGCACGGGAGACGGCTTTTCAGAAATAGCCTGGACAAAAGTTTCAGAGTTTCGAAGGTTTCAACGTTTCAAGGTCTTTGAAACCTTGAAACCTTGCCACTTTGAAACTTTGAGTTTCCCGGCCAAGTGTCTACTTGCGGATGCCGAGCTTGGTGATGACGGTCTTGTAGCGCTCGGAATCGTATTTCTTGAGGTAGTCGAGCAAGCGACGCCGCTTGCTGACCAGCATGAGAAGGCCGCGGCGCGAGCCGTGGTCTTTCTGGTGCGTCTTGA
>Ga0209517_10000267_pt1 | contig 92891 bp, 81 predicted proteins | sample PeaSoiMetSII2010_FD_187695 | JGI IMG/M metagenome (GOLD analysis project Ga0209517, IMG submission 187695) | Peat soil microbial communities from Weissenstadt, Germany - SII-2010 (SPAdes) (version 2) | ecosystem: Environmental > Terrestrial > Soil > Wetlands > Peat | place: Germany...
GGCGTCCTGGGCAAAGTCGGTAATGCCGACCAGTACGCTGCCGTCCGGCTCGGTGCGCACCCACTCGTGCGATTCGGTGTAGCGCAGGTCCGCCGGAATGCTCATTTTTCGCTCCCTATCATCTGCTGTTTCGCTGTCAGCACCTTGCCATTGCGTACGAACGGTGGGCGGCACACGATGGCGGCCGCAGGACCCGCGCGCAGGTCGACAGTAACCTCCTCGCCCGGGACCACGCCCGCAGGCACTCGTGCCAAGGCGATCGAACAGCCCACGGTCGGCGCGAACGTGCCGCTAGTGATCTCGCCCGGGCCGTGCCGGGTGGCGACACCTTGGTGCGAGCGCAATACGCCCCGGTCCAGGAGCATCAGGCCCAGCAATTGGCGCAAACCCGGGTCGGCACGCTGGCGCTCGAGCGCCGTGCGGCCGATGAATTCGCGCGGCGCGCGCAAATCCACCGTCCAAGCCAAGCCCGACTCCAGCGGCGAGACCGTCTCGTCCATGTCGCTGCCGTACAGGTTCATGCCCGCTTCGAGTCGCAGCGTGTCGCGCGCCCCGAGCCCGCAGGGCGCAACGCCGGCAACGGTCAGGGCGCGCCAGAACTCGGCCGCCTGCGCGGCCGGCAGGGCGATCTCGCAACCGTCCTCGCCGGTATAGCCGGTACGCGAGACGAACCAATCCCCGACGGTGGCCGCGCTAAACACAGGCAACTGGGCAACGGTTGGGCCCAGACGCGGAACCGCTCGCGCCAGCTGTGCGCGCGCTGCCGGACCCTGTACGGCAATCAGGGCGAGATCGGTGCGCGCACGCAGCTCAACCGCGAAGCTGCGCTCGGTCCGTACCCGGTGCATCCAGGCAAGATCGCGTTCGGCCGTCGCCGCGTTGACCACCAAGCGAAAGGGCACGGTGGCGTCGACCTCGCGATAAACGATTAGGTCGTCGCTCACCCCGCCGTCGGCCTGGAGCATGCAACTGTACAAAGCCTTACCCGGCTCCAGCCCGCCCGAATCGTTGGCAAGAAGCAGGCGGAGAAATTCGAGGCTGCCGGAACCTGTCAGATCGATGGCCCGCATGTGCGAAACGTCGAACATACCGCTGTGGGCGCGCACCGCATTGTGTTCGGCAATTTGCGATCCGTAGTGCAGCGGCATATCCCAGCCGCCGAAATCGACCATCTTCGCGCCAGCAGCACGGTGCATTTCGAACAGTGGGGTGCGCTTGAGCATCGAGCGGTTCCGGAGCAAAGGCGGCACATCGAGGCTTCGATGCGCGCCCCTCTGTCCTTTTGCCTGAGAGTTCCGGGGCGGCCCGATCGGCCCCCGTAATGAGAGCGCAGACCTTGCAGCCCCTTGCACCTTCGGCGCCGGACGCCAAGTCCGGTCTCTCCAGAGACGCTCGCGCGGCGCGGTTCCTTGACCTGAGCGATTACGGGCGTTGCGCCTTCGGCGGTCAGGGGCGCGGGGGGCGGGCAGCCTGGCGGCGTCCCGCGTCCTGCGTCCTGACGCTCTCCCACGTCGCGGTCACGAGCGTGGTGCGAGCATACACGATTCCCTGCTTGCGGCGCGCCAATGCGTACTTCGACCTCAGGTGCGAGGCAAGGTCACGCCGGTTTGCCCCTGGTACTTGCCACCGCGATCGCGATACGAGGTCTCGCAAACCTCGTCGGATTCGATAAAGATCACCTGTGCACAACCCTCATTGGCGTAGATCTTGGCCGGTAGCGGCGTCGTATTGGAAAACTCCAGGGTCACGTGTCCTTCCCATTCCGGTTCCAGCGGAGTCACATTGACGATGATGCCGCAGCGCGCATAGGTGCTCTTTCCGAGGCAGATGGTGAGCACGCTGCGCGGAATGCGAAAGAATTCGACCGTGCGGGCCAAGGCGAAGGAATTGGGTGGAATGATGCAGACATTGCCGCGAAAATCGACAAACGAGTCCGGATCGAATGCCTTGGGATCGACGATGGTGCTGTTGATGTTGGTGAAAATCTTGAATTCGGCCGCGCAGCGGATGTCGTACCCGTAACTGGACGTACCGTAGGAGACGATGCGCTGGCCATTGACGCTGCGCACCTGGCCAGGCTCGAATGGTTCGATCATCCCCTGTGCGGCCATGCGCCGGATCCAACGGTCGCTCTTGATCGTCATCGCTGCCTCCTCCCAAGGCGCCGGATTCTACGGCAGTGGCCGCCGCTGCCGGCCAGCACCGCGAAACCGATCGGAAGGATGATTTTCCCGGGTACAAAGCCGTGACTTGCGTTTGGCGCCATTGTCGGATAAAAAACCCGGCGCAAGGTGAGCGCAATCCCCGTATTCGCCGATTCCGTAACCGACATGGCATTGGACTGGACGACCGTAGAACAAGGCAGTGGGCTCAAGGAATTTCGCCCACGGCGCATGAATCCCGGCGATTGGGTTCCCGCGCGGCGCGGCGATATGTTGAAGGACGTCGATACGCCGGCCTTGATCTTGGATCTGGACAAATGCGAGGCAAACCTCTCTAGGCTTATGGCCGCCGTCGCTGGCACTCAGGTCCAGGTTCGCCCCCACGCCAAGACACACAAATGTGCGGAGCTTGCCCGGCGCCAGATTGCGGCAGGCGCCGTAGGGGTGTGCTGCCAGAAGCTGGGTGAGGCCGAGGCCATGCTGGCGGGCAATATCAACGATGTGCTGATCACCAACGAGATCGTCGGCGAATCCAAGATGCAGCGCATGGCCCGCGTGGCGCGCACCTACGCGCCGGCCAGAGTGGGCGTTTGCGTCGACAGCGTCGACATCGCGCGCCAGCTGGCCGCAATTTGCAGCGCCGAGCAGGCGGTGCTGGACATCTATGTCGAGATCGATGTCGGTCAGAACCGATGCGGGGTCTCCGAACCGCGGGCGGCAGTCGAGCTTGCGCGCTGGCTCGCCAATTCGCCGGCATTTCATTTTCGTGGCTTGCACGCATACTCCGGCCTTGCGCAGCACCGGCGCGGTGTGCCCGAACGGCGCGCCGCAGCCGAAGCGGCTGCATTGCGTGCGGCGCAAGCGCGAGATGCCATTCTGGCCGCCGGACTTCCCTGCGAGGTCGTTACCGGAGGCGGTACCGGAACCTTCCCGTACGATGTGCGCAGCGGCGTATTCACGGAAGTCCAACCCGGCTCGTATCTTTTCATGGATGTCGACTACGCCAAGAACGAACAAGATATCCATGCGCCCAACTTCGAAGTCTCCTTGTTCGTGCTTGCGACGGTGATGAGCCTGCGAGAGGACCGGGCCACGCTCGACGCCGGAATCAAGGCCTTCTCCACCGACCTCGGGCCGGCCCGCCCGGCTTTCCCAGGCTGGCGCGTGCGCAACGTCTCAGACGAACACACCGTGTTGATGCGGTCGGACAACCTGACTCCGATCAAGCTGGGCGACAAGGCCCTGCTCGTCCCGGGTCACTGCGATCCCACCGTGAACCTTCATGACTGGCTAGTCGCAACGCGCCGGGGCCGCGTCGAAGCGGTCTGGCCGATCGACGCGCGCGGCAGGGCGTATTAGCCCGCGCCGCCGCGTCAGATCCTTGCGTTGCCCCCACGCCTCGTCCTTGGCCCCGCATCGGCAAGCACTCGCGACAATTGGGACAAACTGTCGACGCTGTGCGCCGGCAGGAACTGGTCGACGTGCGGCAACATCGCGCGGATGCCCTGCGCCCTGGGCTCGAAGGCCGAGTAGCGCAGCAAGGGATTTAGCCAAACGAGGCGGCGACACGACTTTGCAAGCCGCTGCGTCTGCCACGCCAGCGCACGTGCGTCACCGACTTCCAAGCCGTCGCTCATCAGCAGCACGGTGCGATTGCCGGAGGGCACACGCCGGGCCCACTTTCGATTGAATTCCTCCAGGCATCGGGAAATCCTGGTTCCACCGGACCAGTCGTCAACCGCCGCCACCACCTTGGCAATCGCGACATCCGGATCGAGCGCACGCAACACGCGGGTAATGCGCGTCAGACGCGTCCCGAAGACAAAGGATTCGAGGCGACAATCGCTGTTTGTGAGGGCATGCAGAAAGTGCAGGAATACCCGCGAGTAGCGGCTGACAGAGCCCGAGATATCAACGATGGCCACCAGCGGTTCGACGCGCGTGCGCCTGCGCTGCAGGGGGAAGTCGACAAATTCACCGCCGCGGCGGGCGGCCGCGCGCAGCGCAGCCGGCAGATCGAGCCGGCGACCGCGCCGCGCCAGCGCATAACGCCGTGTTCTTTGCGCTGCGAGAAAGGGCTGCAGCTCGTCGATCATGCGCCGCGCACAGTTCCACTCCAACGCCGACATCGTCTCGAAATCGGCCTTGCGCAGCTGCTCACGGTCGGACCAGGTCCCCACCGCAGTGAGCCCGGTAGGCCGTGGCTCGGCCGGCGGCGGCCGTGGCGAGGCGACCCTGGGCGGCCGCAGCGCCTCGGCCAGGCGCCGGTTCTGCGCCTTGGCGCCGCGGCCGGGGCCGCCAGAGACTTCCGGCAGCAGCATGCGCATCATCTGTCCCAGCAGGTCAGGGTCCCGCCAGAACAGCGCGAAGGCCTGGTCGAACAGTAGCCGGTGTTCGGCGCGATCCGTCAGGCACGCCAGCAGGGCGTCGTGAAAGTCCTCGCGCGAGGCGATGCCGACCAGGTGCACGGCGCGCAAAGCGAGCATGACCCGATCCGTGCCCAGCGGTAGTCCGGCAGCCCGCAATACGCGGGCAAAATGCACGACGTTTTCCGCGATGCGGCCCGGGGGCGGGCGTTCCGAGCGCAGTGGATCCATAGTCTCGCCTGCGCGCTACGTGCGGGCGGCCTCGACGCGCACGCGCTCGATCAGGCGCGCCGCCTCCGAACCCTGTATCCGGGCAATATCGTCCTGGTACTTGAGCAGGACCCCGAGCGTGTTTTCGACGACGTCGGGATCCAGTGCCACGGCATCCAGGGCCATCAGCGCACGCGCCCACTCGATGGTCTCGGAAACGCCGGGCAGCTTGTAGAGTTCCACTTCGCGCAGGGCCTGCACGAACGCTACGACCTGCCGGCTCAAGGCCTCCGAACAGCCGGGAGCCTTGCGGCGCAGGATGTCGAACTCGCGCGCAGCGTCAGGGTAGCCAACCCAATGGTAGATACAGCGCCGCTTCACGGCATCGTGGATCTCGCGGGTCCGGTTCGACGTGATCACCACCAGCGGTGGCTGCGGGGCCTTCACCGTGATCCACTCGGGAATGGTGATCTGGAAGTCGGACAGCACCTCGAGCAGGTAGGCTTCAAAAGGCTCGTCCGCACGATCGAGTTCATCGATCAGCAATACCGGTGCGACGTCGTGCGCCTGCAAGGCGCGCAGCAGCGGCCGGGCGATCAGGAAGCGCTCGGAAAAAAGCTCGCGGGCAATGTCCTCGCGCCGTTCGCTGCCGGCCGCCGGTTCCGCCAGTGCAGCCGAACGCAGCTCGCCAAGGCGAATCTCGAGCATCTGGCGCGCGTAATTCCATTCGTAGGCCGCGTCATGGACATCAAGACCCTCGTAGCACTGCAGGCGGATGAGCTCCGCCCCGAGCGCGTTGGCCAGCACCTTGGCAATTTCGGTCTTTCCGGTTCCCGGCTCGCCCTCGACGAACAAGGGGCGCTCAAGACGCAGCGCCAGAAAGACAGCGGTGGCCAGCGCCCGATCGGCGACGTAGTCGCCTCGCGCCAGCAGCTCTAGTGTCGCATCGACCGAGTCCGCCGCCTGCGCATGCAAACGCGCAGACGGCCGCTCCGCGGTGCCCGTTGCTGTCGACCCTGGCGTCTGCCGCGGAAGCTCCCGCGGATTCTCGACCGGCACGCGCGTCAACCCAGCGCCCGCGCGACCGCCCTTTTCGCCAAAACCGGAATCAGGTGCGCACGATACTCGGCCGAACCGTGCAGATCGCTATTCAAGCCCTTCGCGTCGACCTGCACGCCGTCGCAGGATTCTGGCGCAAACTTGCGGGTGAGCGCCGCTTCGAGCTCCCGGCTGCGAAACACGCAACTCCCGGCGCCGGTCACTGCAACGCGAACATTGGCACCGGTCTTGGCCACCATCACTCCGACAATGGAAAAGCGCGAGGCCGGCTGGCGGAACTTCTCATACGCCGAGCGTTCCGGTATGGGGAAATGCACCGCCGTGATGATCTCCTCCGGGCGCAGCGCCGTCTCAAACAGACCGAGAAAGAAATCGTCCGCGGGGATCTGGCGCTTATCGGTCTGGATGGTCGCGCCCAGGCCGAGCACGGCGGCCGGATAACAGGCCGCCGGATCGTTGTTGGCGAGCGAACCCCCGATCGTGCCGCAGCTCCGAACCTGGCGATCGCCGATCCCGGCGGCAAGCTGCGCCAATGCCGGAATCGCACGCGCAACATCGCGCGAGGCGGCCACGCTTGCATGAGTCGCCATGGCGCCGATCGTCACGCGCGCCGCTTCGGTCCGAATGCCATCGAGCCCAGATATGCCACGCAAATCCACCAGTGCGGAGGGCGAGGCAAGACCTAGTTTCATCGCGGCGACCAGGGACTGCCCGCCTGCCAGCAAACGCGCGTCGCCGCCGAGCAGTTTGGCCGCTTCGGCCACCGAGCTAGGACGATGATATTGGGTTTCCATGGCGTGTCTCCTCAATGCCGGGCCGCGGCCCGGATCGCCGTCCAAACCGCGTAGGGCGAGGCCGGCATCGGCACGTCGCGCACGCCCAGCGGCGCCAAGGCATCGGTAATCGCGTTCATGACCGCCGGCGGACTGCCGATGGCACCGGCCTCGCCGCAGCCCTTGACACCCAAGGGGTTGTGCGTACACGGTGTTCCGGCGAGCGTCTCGACCTTCACATTGGGCAAATCGTCGGCGCGTGGCATCGCGTAGTCCATGTAGCTGCCGCTCAGGAGCTGTCCTTCCGCGTCGTAGCGACAGGCCTCCAGCAAGGCCTGGCCCAGGCCCTGCGCAACCCCGCCTTGCACCTGGCCCTCGACGATCATCGGGTTGACGACGTTGCCAAAGTCATCACATGCCGTAAAGCGATCGACTCGCACCTGTCCCGTGCTCGGGTCGACCTCCACCTCGCAGATATGCGTGCCGGCAGGGTAGGTGAAGTTGGTCGGATCGTAAAAGGCATTCTCATTGAGCCCGGGCTCGAGTTTGTCCAGGGGAAAGTTGTGCGGAACGTAGGCGGTCAGCGCGATTTCGGCAAAGGTTTTCTTGCGATCGGTCCCGGCAACACGAAACTCGCCGCCGGAAAATTCGATGTCCGCATCCGAAGCCTCGAGCAAATGGGCGGCAATCTTCTTGCCCTTGGCGATGATCTTGTCGACCGCTTTGACGATCGCGGTCCCGCCCACCGCCAGCGAGCGGCTCCCGTAGGTTCCCATGCCGAAAAGTACCTTCGCGGTATCGCCATGCACGATATCGACATCGTCGAAACCGATGCCGAGCTTTTCGGCAACCACTTGTGAGAAGGTCGTCTCGTGCCCCTGGCCATGGCTGTGGGAACCCGTGAAGACCGTCACCTTGCCGGTAGGATGCACCCGGACCTCCCCCGCCTCGAACAGGCCGGCGCGCGCACCGAGGGCGCCGGCAACATTGGAGGGGGCGAGGCCGCACGCCTCGAGGTAGCAGGAGTAGCCGATCCCGCGCAGCAGGCCCTTGCGCGCGCTGGCGGCGCGCCGGGCGGCAAATCCGTCGACGTCGGCGAGCTGCAGGGCACGCGCCAGGGTCGCTTCATAATCGCCCGTGTCGTAGGTCAAGCCCACCGGCGTGGTGTAGGGAAAGCTGCGGATGAAATTGCGGCGGCGCAGTTCCGCCGGGTCGATCCGAAGTTCGCGCGCCGCCATCTCGACCATGCGCTCGACCAAGTAGGTGGCTTCGGGACGGCCGGCTCCGCGATAGGCGTCCACGGGCGCGGTATTGGAAAACACTCCCTTGACCTCGCAATAGATCGCCGGGGTCGCATATTGCCCGGCAAGCAGCGTGCCGTACAGGATCGTGGGCACACACGAGCCGAAGGTCGACAGGTACGCCCCGAGGTTGGCGGTGGTATGCACCCGCAGCCCGAGGAATTTGCCATCCTTGTCCAGGGCCAGCTCGGCGCGGGTGACGTGATCCCGGCCATGCGCATCGGCCAGAAAGCTCTCGCTGCGCTCCGCCGTCCATTTGATCGGCCGGTCGATGCGCTTGCTTGCCCATACCAGCGCGGTCTCTTCTGCGTAGAGGAAGATCTTAGAGCCAAATCCTCCGCCCACATCGGGCGCAACCACTCGCACCTTGTGCTCCGGCAGTCCGAGCACGAACGCGGTCATCAAGAGGCGCTCAACGTGTGGATTCTGGTTGGCCACGTACAGCGTGTAGCTGTCATCGGCCCGGTGGTGAACGGCATTCGCGGCACGCGGTTCGATGGCGTTCGGAATCAGCCGATTGTTGACGTACTCCATGGTGGTCACGTGTGCCGCACGCGCAAAAGCGGCGTCGGTAGCGGACTTGTCACCACATCCCCACGTGAAGCAGACGTTATCCGCGGCCTGCTCATGCACGGCCGTGCCTGCCTGTGTCGCCGTGGCCGTGTCGGCAACCGCCGGGAGCACGTCGTAATCCACCTCAACCAATGCCGCCGCCTCGCGGGCCTGCTGGAGGCTATCGGCCACCACCAGCGCGATCGCCTCACCGGCGTAGCGCACCTTGTCCTCGGCCAGGACGGGGTGCTTTGGCTCCTTCATCGGCGTGCCGTCAAGCGAGGTGATCAACCAGCCGCAGGGCAGACCGCCGACCGCGGCCATATCCTTGCCCGTGATGATGCCCAGGACTCCCGGGCTGCGCGCCGCGTCCGAGGTCTTCACCGCGCGCAGCCGCGCGTGTGCGTGCGGGCTGCGAACGAACACCGCGTAGCTCTGGTTGGGCAGTGAAACATCGTCGGTGTACTGCCCCTGCCCAGTCAGGAAGCGGTAGTCCTCCTTGCGCTCGATCGAGCGCCCGATCAGTCCTGGTGCACCCATCGTGGCCTCCTCACATGCCCATGGCCTTCGCGCCCTGCGCGACGGCCTTGACGATATTCTGATATCCCGTGCAGCGGCAGAAATTGCCTTCGAGACCCGCCCGGATCTCCGCCTCCGTCGCGTGCGGATGGTGCGCGACCAGGTCGAGCGCGCTCATCACCATGCCCGGCGTGCAATAGCCACACTGCAGCCCATGGCAAGAGCGGAATGCCTCCTGCATGGGATGCAGCGCACCGTCCTCGGCCGGCGTAATGCCTTCAATGGTCGTCACTTGGCCCCCGGCAACCTGGAGCGCGAGCACGTTGCAGCTCTTGATCGCGCGCCCGTTGAGGTGAACCGTGCACGCCCCGCACTGGGCCGTGTCGCAACCGATGTGCGTTCCGGTCAGCCGCAGCTGTTCTCGAAGAAATGTTGAAAGCAGGGTGGTCTCGCCGACCTCGGCAGATACCTCCCGCCCATTTACCTGAAGTTGGAGTTTTTGGGTCATCTTTGCCCCTCCGATTGCGAGCACTGCGACTGCGCCAAGGAATGTGACGGGGTCGAGGATACGGACCGCGACTGCGGCACTGCCATTTTGTGCGGTCGATCATAGTCCCAGATTTGCAGCAACACACCACTCTTTTTTTCTGCGCTGCAATAGCCCCATGCGCGACGCGGTCCTGCGCGCCACGGTCTTGCGCACCCCATGGCACACGGGCAAAACTTCCTGTTATCGTGGCGCGAACACGGGGCACGCGCGGATTCTTCCGGCCCCCGCGGATAGCGGACGCCCCCAGCGCAGGGAAGAACAGAAATGGACAGTGTCGACACGCAAGTCCTGAAGAAGGCCGACGAATGGATACGCACGGGTCAGCGGGCCGTGCTGGGCACCGTAATCCGGACCTGGGGTTCGGCGCCGCGTCCGGTCGGCGCTCTGGTTGCCATCCGCGCCGACGGCCAGATCGTCGGTTCGGTTTCCGGCGGCTGCATCGAGGACGATCTCATCGACAAGATCCGCTCCGGCTCCCTGCTGCTCGAGCGACCGCGCCGCATGAAATACGGCATCAGCGCCGAGGAAGCCACCCGCTTCGGCTTGCCCTGCGGGGGCACACTGGAGCTGGTGCTGGAGCCGCTCACCGCGCAGTCGAAAATCGATACCTTGCTCGAACGTGTGGGCGCCGGACGGCAGACTGCGCGCAAACTCGACTTGCGCAGCGGCGAGGTTTCCCTGAGCGAGGGCAAGGGAGTCGCCGCACTTTCCGTGGACGAATCGGCGCTCATCAGCGTACACGGTCCGATCTGGCGTCTGCTGATCATCGGCGCCGGACAGTTGACGCAATACCTCGCCGAAATGGCACTTGCCCTGGACTACCAGGTGATGATCTGCGATCCGCGTGAAGAGTATGCCGATATCTGGTCCGTGCCCGGAACGACGCTCGTTCGCACCATGCCCGATGACACGGTGCTGGAGTGCAAGCCGGACCCGCACACCGCCGTTGTGGCGCTTACGCACGACCCCAAGCTCGATGACCTTGCGCTGATGGAGGCACTGCGATCGGCGGCGTTTTATGTCGGCGCGATCGGCTCGCGCAAGAACCAGGAAAAACGCAAGGAACGCCTGAAGGAGTTCGGCGTCACGGACGAACAGCTCGGACGTTTGTACGGACCGATCGGGCTCAAGAACGGCGCCCGCACGCCGCCGGAAATTGCCGTCTCCATCCTGGCCGAATTGACCGGGGTGAAATATGGCTACCGGATTCCGACGCCGATTGCCGCCACGGTCGACGGCAAAATCGAATCTGGCTGCGCGAGCTAGCCGGCTCCGGCGATCGGTGGGTCCGCAAAAGGCGGGTTGCGGCAGCTCCCGCGCCTGCACTGGTCGATTTCGGGACGACCTCAGGTATTGGATACCTTGATTGCCGGCATCTTCGCCGAGAGATCGCGCGCGCGTTCGGCAATACGGATCGCAACCCGACGCGCTATCGCCTTGTACGCGCGGGCGATGTCGCCGTCGGGATCGGCCACCACCGTAGGCGTTCCGCGATCGGAATGCTCGCGGATGCGAATGTCCAGCGGCAAGGACCCCAGCACCTCGACCGAAAATTGCCGCGCCATCTTCGCCGCCCCGCCGGAGCCAAAGATGTGCTCCTCGTGGCCGCACTGCGAGCAAATGTGGGTGGCCATGTTCTCGATGATGCCAAGAATAGGAACGCCAACCTTCTCGAACATGCGCAGCCCCTTGGACGCATCGAGCAGGGCAATGTCCTGCGGTGTCGTGACGATGATCGCCCCGGTAACCGGCACCTGCTGCGCCAGGGTGAGTTGAATGTCCCCGGTGCCCGGCGGCATGTCGATCACCAGATAATCGAGATCGCGCCAGTTCGTAAGGCTCAGAAGCTGTTGCAGCGCCGAAGTCACCATCGGACCGCGCCAGACCATGGGTTGGTCCGGATCGATCAGAAAACCGATGGAGCTGGCCTGGATCCCGTGACCCTCCAGCGGGTCGAAGGTCTTGCCGTCCTTGCTCGACGGTTGGCCGACGATGCCGAGCATGGTCGGTTGACTGGGCCCATAGATATCGGCGTCGAGCATGCCGACGCGAGCGCCTTCGGCGGCCAAGGCCAGGGCCAGGTTGGCGGCCACCGTGCTCTTGCCCACCCCGCCTTTGCCCGAGGCGATCGCGATGATGTTGCGCACGTTGGGCATGACCTTGAGCCCGCGTTGCACCGTGTGCGCGACAATTTTTGAATAGACCTCGGCGTGAACCTCGGTCGCCCCTGCCGCCCGCAGCGCCTGCACCACACGCTCGCGGATCGGCTCGATCTGGCTCGCCGCCGGGTAGCCCAATTCGACCTGAAGGCGGACGATGTCCCCATCGACGCGCACGTTGCGCGCTGCGCGCGATTTCACCAGGTCGACACCGGTATTGGGATCGATGACGCCCGCCAGCACCGCATTGACACGTTCAAGATCGATTGCCATGTTCCCGCCGCGAAACGCGCTCCCCAGCCTGTGCTCCAGGCAGCAAGCATACGGCAGGAGCCGAAAGGAAAACCCTACCGGCTGATAGACTGTACCGTCGACGCCAGCGTGCGGGCCGCTGCGAGTGCGGCGCGCACCGGCGCCGATGCACGTTTTCGCACCGTTACCGATCCGCCAGGCAATGCGGCGCAAATGACTCAACGCGAACTGTTCGTCACCACGGCACTTCCGTACGCCAACGGAGCGCTGCACATCGGCCACATCATGGAGTACATCCAGGCCGACATCTGGGTTCGCTTCCAGCGACTGCGCGGCCACAATGTGCATTTTGTCTGTGCCGACGACGCTCACGGCGCGCCCATCATGATCGCCGCCGAGAAGGCCGGCATGACGCCGCAGCAGTTCGTTGCGGCGATCGCCGCGGCGCGCAAGCCGTACTTGGACGGATTCCTGCTCGGCTTCGATCATTGGCATTCGACCGAATCGCCAGAAAATACCGAGCTCTCGCAGGACATCTACCGGCGCTTGCGCGTGGCCGGACTCATAGCGATCCGGACGATCGAGCAGTTCTACGATCCGGTCAAGCAGATGTTCCTACCGGACCGCTACATCCGCGGAGAATGCCCGCACTGCGGTGCAAAGGATCAGTACGGAGACGCCTGCGAGGTCTGCGGATCGGTGTACGGGCCGACCGAACTGAAGAATCCCACCTCGACGCTCTCGGGCGCGGTACCCGAGCTGCGAACCTCCGAGCATTACTTCTTTCGCCTTTCCGACGAGCGCTGCCGGCAGTTCCTGCGTGAATGGATACAGGGCGGGCGCCTGCAGCCCGAGGTCGCCAACAAGGCGCGGGAATGGCTGGACGGCGATTCCGGTCTGGCCGACTGGGATATTTCGCGCGATGCCCCCTACTTCGGCATTCCGATTCCGGATGCGCCGGGGAAGTTCTTCTACGTCTGGCTCGACGCGCCGATCGGATACCTGGCCGCGCTCAAAGCGTATTGCACCCACCGGGGCATCGACTTCGAAGGCGTGCTGCGCAATCCGCATACCGAACAGATCCACTTCATCGGCAAGGACATCATCTACTTTCACACCTTGTTCTGGCCGGCGATGCTTCATTTTGCGGGCAAGCCGTACAAGGTCCCCGATCGCGTGTACGTGCACGGCTTCATCACCGTAAGCGGCGAAAAGATGTCCAAGAGCCGCGGTACCGGCATCGATCCGCTGCAATACCTGAAACTCGGAATGAATCCCGAGTGGCTGCGGTACTACATCGCCGCCAAGCTCAATGCGCACGTCGAAGACATCGACTTTCACCCGGACGATTTTTTGCAGCGCGTCAACAGCGACCTGATCGGCAAGTACGTAAATATCGCCAGCCGCGCGGCGAACTTCGTTACGCGGTATTTCGAGGGAAGCGTCGCCGAGGTGGACGCGGACGGCGAGTGGCTTGCGCTGGCACCGGCTGCCGTCGATGCCGAAATCGCGGGAGCCTACGAGGCGCGCGAGTTCGGCAAGGTGGTACGCCTCGCGATGGCCTTCGCCGACCAGCTCAACCGCCAGTTTGACGCCTCCCGGCCATGGGAGTTGGCGAAGGATCCCGCCGGGCGCGAGGCGCTGCTGCGCATCTGCTCGCGCTGTCTGCGCGGCTTCCAATACCTGACGCTGTGGCTAAAGCCGATCTTGCCGGAACTGGCAAAGGAGGTCGAAGAGTTCTTGGGTTGTGCAAAGATGCGCTGGAAGGGCGGGCTGTCGCCCGTAAAGCGCATTCGCCCGTACCGGCACCTGATGGAGCGCGTAACACCAGGGCAACTCGATGCGCTTTTTGAGCCGCCGGCCGCCAGTCCGGAGGTGGCCACTGCGGGGACCGCGGGCGCAGGAGCCTCGGCGACGCCTCCCCCACCATCCCAGCCGGTCGCGGCCGCGCCCGGCCAGAGCCTGCCGCCCGCGATCTCCATCGATGAATTTGCTCGCATCGACTTGCGCATCGCGCGTATCGTCGCGGCGGAGGAAGTCGACGGCAGCGACAAGCTGCTTCGGCTCACGCTCGATGTCGGCGAGGCGCAGCCGCGCAGCGTCTTTGCCGGGATCAAGGCGGGATACAAACCCGAGCAGCTGGTTGGCAAGCTCACGGTCGTGGTGGCCAATCTGGCACCGCGCAAAATGAAATTCGGCCTGAGTGAAGGAATGGTGCTGGCCGCAAGTCACGCGGACAGCAAGGCCCACCCGGGCATCTACCTGCTGGAGCCGCACCCGGGCGCGCGCCCCGGGATGCAGGTCAAATGAGTGCGGGCGAACATACAGAAGCAAACAAGGGGATTGACGATGGCACAGTATGAATCGGAACTTACGGCGTTCCTGCGGAAACTGAAAAGCGAGCATCCGGAGGTGGAACGCGAGCAGATGAAAGGTCGGGCGATCTGGTGGGACAAGCACCCCGATCCGGATGACCTGCGGCGTTGGGAGGCATCGCGCGTGCGTATGCCCGCCTATGTGTACTTCGCGGCCAAACCGCTCAATCCGGCGTCAGGCTCATGAGACTCGCATTGCCGCCGGCCGCCGCGGTATTGACGGTCCATACCTGCTCGGCCACCATTCGCTCCAGGGCATAGCGGCCGGCGGTCGGGCGCAGCAGCCCGACGCGCGCCCCAGCGCGCAGCGCCAGGGCATGGCGCACGGTCTGGCCCGGCTGGTCATCGCCGGCCAGCAAGGCCACATGGAAGTCGTCCCTGCGCCAATCGCGAGTCCAATCGAGCAGGCCGATCAAGGACGGCGGCAATCCCGCAAGCGCCTCCCGTGCCTCGGGGACCTCGACTAGCAGTGCCCGGTTTCCGGTCGCAGCGACGGCCGCCAGTTGGCCCAGCAGCGCCTGTTGATCGCCGGGCGCAGCGGCGCCCAGGCAGAGCGCGCGCCCTCGGCCGCGGTATTGCAGGACGTTGGACTCCCCGGTCGGGCCTGGCAGTTCGAAGTGCCAGCCGAGGGGCGTGCACGCGAGGTACTCCTCGCAGATCGGCAGCAGCACCCCATGGCCGCCTCGTCGCAGCCAGTCCTGCAGCTCGCGTAGCGCAGTCGGCACGCCCGCCACCCGCGAGGCGCCCAATCGGCAGGGGGCGAAGCCTTGCAAGCCGGGCGATCGGCGCAGGCGAGGCACGGTCCAAGGGCCGCCGGCCTTGGGGCCGGTGCCCGAGAGTCCCTCGCCGCCGAACGGCTGTACACCGACCACGGCGCCGATCATGTTCCGGTTCACATAGACATTGCCGGCGCGGATCCGCGATGCGATGAAGTCGATGGTTTCATCGATACGGCTGTGAATGCCGCACGTCAGGCCATAGCCGGTGGCATTGATCGCATCGATGAGCTCACCGAGTTCGTCGCGCCGATAGCGCATCACGTGCAGCACCGGACCGAAGACCTCCCGCTCCAGATCGGCGATCGCAGCGATTTCGACGACGGCAGGGGCCACGAAACAGCCCGCAGCGCACTGCGGACCCAGGCCGACGCGCGCCAGAATGCTGCGCTCCGGGACGCTGGCGAGGTGCGCTTCGATGGCCTGGCGCGCGGCCTCATCGATCACCGGCCCAACGTCGGTGCTGCGTTCGATCGGATCGCCAACGCATAACTCGGCCGCCGCCCCGAGGAGCATTGCCAGAATCGGGTCGGCGATTTCCTCCTGCAGGCAAAGGATCCGCAAAGCCGAACAGCGTTGTCCAGCGCTGCCAAACGCCGACAGCAACACATCCTGGACGACCTGCTCGGGCTGGGCGCTGGAATCGACAATCATGGCGTTTTGCCCGCCGGTTTCGGCTACCAGCAGCGGTTCGTTGCCGACGGGGAATTGCGCGAGGACACGGTCGATATGGGCGGCAACCTCGGTCGAACCCGTAAACAGCACGCCCTTGATGCGCGGGTCGCGGACCAACATTGCTCCCACCGTGCCGTCGCCCGGCAGCAACTGCAGGGCTGTCCGCGGCACGCCGGCGGCGTGCATCAGGCGCACGGCCCGCGCCGCGATCAGGGGCGTTTGCTCGGCTGGTTTGGCCAGGACGGGATTGCCGGCGGCAAGGGCGGCGGCGATCTGCCCGGTAAAGATCGCCAAGGGGAAATTCCATGGGGAAATCGCAACGACCGGCCCCAGGGCCGCGTCCGGCTCCGGCGCCAGGGCGCGTGCCTGCTGCGCGTAGTAACGGCAGAAATCGATGGCCTCGCGCACTTCGCCCGCGGCATCGGCGAGGGTCTTGCCCGCCTCGCAAACGGCGAGCCACATCAGCTCGTCGCGGCGCGCCTGATAGGCATCGGCGACCGCCTCGAGAACGGTGGCGCGCAGCGCGCCGGCCGTGCTCGACCAGGTATCGGCCTGCACCGCGGCCAGCGCCGATTCGACGTCCCGGATCGACGAAACGTGTACCGTTCCGACCACATGAGTGCGGCGCGCCGGATTGCGTACCGGCAGCGGATCGGCGTGGTCCGGCTCGAAGTGGTCCGATGCCAGGATGGGGTAGGCCGTCCAGGCGCGCGCCGCGGCGACGCGGAAGGACGCGCCCAGAGCAAGCACGGTCGGCTCGTCGTGCAGATCGATGCCGCGGGAATTGCGCCGCGCCGGTTCATACAAGGCTGCGGGAATCGCGATCGCCGGGTGCGGTTGGCCCCCGCAACGAGCGCTTGCCTCGAAGGGATTTTCCAACAGCGCATCGATCGCCACGGCCTCATCGACCACACGGTTGACGAAGGAGGAGTTAGCGCCGTTTTCCAGCAGCCGCCGGACCAGGTAGGCGAGCAGGGTTTCGTGGCCACCGACAGGCGCATAGATCCGGCACGCGACGCCAAGGTGTTCGTCGCCAACCACCATGTCGTAGAGCGTTTCCCCCATTCCATGCAAGCACTGCAGCTCGAAATTTGACACGCCGGCAGCCTCGGCCAGCTGCAGCACTGCGCCCAGCGTCAAGGCGTTGTGCGTGGCGAACTGCGCAAATATGCGGTCCTGGTGCCGCAGCAGACGATGCGCACAGACCAGGTAGGCCGCGTCGGTATGGGCCTTGCGCGTGAAAACCGGAAAGTCGTCCTGGCCCTCGATCTGGGCGCGCTTGATCTCGCTGTCCCAGTAGGCACCCTTGACCAGACGCACCATGATGCGACGCCCAGCCTGCCCGGCCAACTCGGCCAGCCAGTCCACTAGCGGCAGGGCGCGCTTCTGGTACGCCTGGACGACGATTCCCAATCCGTCCCAATCGCCCAGGCCGGGATCGCCCGCGAGGCGCTCGAAAAGCTCCAGGGTCGGCTCGAGTCGCTCGCTCTCCTCGGCATCGATGTTGAGCCCGATGCCGGACCGGCGCGCCAGCCGGCACAGTTCGTGGGCGCGCGGAAGCAGTTCGCGCAGCACGCGATCGCGCTGCATGCCGGTAAATCGAGGGTGCAGCGCGGAGAGTTTGACGGAGATTTCGGGCCGCGCGTGCAGGTCGCCAGTGCCGCCCGTCGGGCGTTGCGGCGCCGATGCGCCGATGGCCTCGATCGCATGGGCATACGAATCAAAATACCGCTGCGAGTCGACGGCGGTCAGGGCCGCCTCGCCGAGCATGTCGTACGAATGCCGGTAGCCGCGCTGCTGGGCATCGCGCGCGCGTGCCAGTGCCTGTTCGATCGTGCGCCCCAAGACAAACTGCTGTCCGAGAAGACGCACGGCAATGTCGACGCCGGCCCGTATCAGCGGTTCGCCGCCGCGCACGAGCATGCGGCTGGTCGCCGCGCTAAGCCCGACATCGCTATGCGTTGCGACCAGCTTGCCGGTGAGCATCAGCCCCCAGGCCGCGGCGTTTATGAAGATCGATCGGCTTGACCCGATGTGGGCGCGCCAATCCCCTTGCGTCAGCTTGTCCCGAATGAGGGCGTCGGCGGTGGTGCGATCGGGTATGCGCGCCAGCGCCTCGGCCAGGCACATCAGCGCAACGCCCTCCTGGCTAGAGAGCGAAAACTCCCGCATCAATGCATCAACCCCACCGCCACGGCTGCGCTGAGCGCGCAGGGCCTCGATCCATAGGCGCGCCTGTCGACGTGCCGCCTCCCAGCGAGCCGGTGCCAACGGCGCATGGCGCAATAGATCGGCCACGCACTCGCCTTCCGAACGCCGGGTATGGATATGAATGGCGGCACGCGAACGCGCAGACAGCGGGTCGTCTAAAATGGCGCTTCCCTCCCCGACCGGATTGTATTGGCTCGCGCAGCGGCGCTACTCCGGCCCCGCGCGATCCTTGGCAAATCGATGACACCCGATCGTTACAGCGAAACCGTAGCCGCCGCGCCCGACGTCGGTTCGCTACTGGAAGATCGTCGCGAACGCGACCCCGGCGCACGGACAACGCCCCAGATCGTCGACGGCGTCGCGCTCGCGCGCCTTTACGGCGAGCCGCTCTTCGCGCTGCCGCAGGACCTGTACATACCACCCGATGCCCTGGAGGTCTTCCTCGAGGCGTTCGAGGGACCGCTCGACCTGCTGCTGTATCTGATCCGGCGTCAGCACTTCAATGTGCTCGACATTCCGATGGCAACGTTGACGCGGCAGTACCTCACCTACATCGAACAAATCCGTACCCACAACCTCGAGTTGGCCGCCGAGTACCTGCTGATGGCGGCGCTGCTCATAGAGATCAAGTCGCGCATGCTGCTGCCGGTGCGCAAGGCGGACACGGGGGAGGAGGTCGAGGATCCGCGCGCCGAACTCGTGCGGCGCCTGGTCGAATACGAACGCATCAAGCTCGCCGCGCTACGGCTCGACGAGCAGCCGCGCATCGGGCGCGATTTCCTGTGTGCCGTCGTGGCGATCGAGCCGTTGGTGGCCCCGCGCTACCCCGATGTCCTGATCTCGGACCTGCAGGCAGCCTGGAGCGACATACTGAGGCGTTCCAAGCTGCACGCACACCACCGGATCGCCCGCGCGGAACTTTCGGTGCGCGAGCATATGAGCCTGATACTCAAGCGCCTCCAGGGCACGCGCTTTCTCGAGTTTGCCGAATTGTTCGATCCGAAGGAGGGGACCCCGGTGGTGGTCGTGCACTTCCTGGCGCTGCTCGAGCTCACGCGCGAAGGTCTCGTGGACATCACGCAGGCGGCGCCGTTTGCGCCGATGTACGTGCGGCTTTCCTACCTCGCGAGCTAGCGAGCAGCGCCCCGATTCCCAAAAGGCTCGCCATGTACATCCCGTCGCACTTCGAGGAACACCGCCCTGAGGTCCTGCGCGCGTTGATGCGCGACCACCCGCTGGCAACCATAGCCACGCTGACATCGGCCGGCATTGTCGCCAACCATATTCCGCTGCAACTGTACGAGGGCGAGGACGCCGCCGGGCCCGGGATCTTGCGCGGGCATGTGGCGCGGGCGAACCCGATCTGGCGCGATCCGGTCGACGGGGTCGAGACCCTGGCCGTGTTCCAGGGTCCGGAAAGCTACATTTCGCCGTCGTGGTACCCGTCCCGGCTCGAGCATGGCAAGGTGGTGCCGACCTGGAACTACTGTACGGTCCACGCCTACGGGGCGCTGCGCATCCACGAAGATGTCGGCTGGATCCGCAAGCAGGTCGAGGCGCTCACGGCATGGCAGGAAGCATCGATACCGCAGCCCTGGTCCGTGGCCGATGCGCCGGCGGAGTTCGTAGAGGCGATGCTGCGGCAAATCGTCGGGATCGAGATCGCCATTACCCGCCTGTACGGTAAATGGAAGGTGAGCCAGAACCAGCCCGCCCGCAACCGTGCGGGGGTGCTGGACGCGCTCGCGGATCGGGGCGACGCGGATGCATCCGCAATGTCCGTCTTGATCCGGGAGCACGAGCCGCGCTAGGGCACCGGCGCGGATACCACCGTCCCTGGCGCCGCTATTGCTGCGGCACGGAGATGTCCTGCAGCGGCACGAGCTGCAGCGTTGCTGCCGGCGCCGACGAGCAGATCCCGGTACCCGGGTACTCGCAGCCGGCAACCACCAGCGTCCAGACGGTGCCGACCGTAAGGTTCAGCACGATACCGGCAGAGGTCGGCAGCAGGGGAGTGTCCAGATTGTGCGGGACCAGCGCCACGGTATATATGCCGGCGCTCATCGGTCGGTAGGCCGATGCACCGGGATACACGAGATTGCTGACGAGCGTTCCCGTGATCACAGGCGGCGTAACCGAGGTATTGATCGTTACCACGTCCACGGCATTGGTAGCCGAATTATTCACATCGGGGGCCAGCTGCACGATCCGCAGATTCGCCATCCCCGTCGGCGGCGTCTGCAGATTGTCCTGCAAGGTGAGCAGCTGCAGATTGTTCGGATATGGCAGGCCGCTAAAGCCAATGGCAAACACGCTAACCGAGGTACTCGCCTCCAGCGCCCGTTGGCTGCCCACAAGTTGCGTGGTCTGACCCGTGTTGGTGAAATAGACGTAGTTGCCGGGCAGGACAGCCTGGTAGGCGCTGGCGGAGTCCGGCGTCAAGCCGGAGACGAGCAATGTACCGGTCGAACCCGCTGTTCCGGTCGCAGCGACATACGCGTCGACCGATGCGCTCGCCGGCGCGAAGTTCCCCACCCGCAGTTGAACGCGCTGGTCCGGAATCTGGCTAACGCTGCTTTTGGCGTCAAGGCTCAGCAGGGAAAACTGGGCTGCCGACCCGCTTACGGGGATGATTGCCAGCAGCAGATCGACCCCGGAGGCGAACGTGAGTCGGCCCGAATCGTAGACGATCGTCTGCGTCGTGTCGCCGTCTACGATGGCGCGGATCCGGTAATCGCCGCTGGCAACAATGATGGGGGTGGGAGTCACCGTCGATCCATCGCCGGCATACGATATCGGCGCTATCGAAGGAGTGCTCGGCAGCGCCGCGGTCGGGCTGGTAATGAAAAAATCCAATGTGCCCACGCTGCTCGCCGCTCCCGCGAACGTCAGGCGGGCCTGGCCGGCGGATATGCTCGAATTGTTCTGTGCAACCACCAGCGAGGTAAGCCCCCCGGTTCCCTCCACGGCCAGCACCGAGTAGTTAAAGCCGTTGCCCGCGTCAAAGCTGGCGGTAACCGCGTTGGTCGTCGTTCCGGTCGGCTCGAATTCGACCGTGGTACCGCCGGTAGAGATGCTCTGGAATGCGGTCGCCTGAAGGTATTCCATGTCGGTGACCGCACTCACGGAATTGAGCAGCACATCGAAGTTGTAGGGCGCGTTGTACGCCGCATTCACAATGCGGGTACTGGGGCCGGATCCGCTGCCGCTGCCGCTTCCGCAAGAGGTGATCGCGAGCGCGCCCAGCACAAGCGTGAGAACGGCGGCCAAGGTTTTGGATCGCATGATCCGATGCTACCGGAGCGCGCCAAGCAGCAGCGCAGCCACGGCAGGGTTCGCGGCGCAAAATGCTGCGAATTGTGTTCCCAGTGGTAACAAACGAGACCCAAAGATCGACGGTGCTAATGCGTCCGGGATAGCGCGAAAGCCAGAGGCTTACCCATGCGCGCGGAGCTTCTGTGGCAGCTGACCCCGCATGTGCGCTAGGGGCGACGGGAATCGGAGCGCTCCTACTCGGCGGCAAAAAAGCCCTTCATCTTGTCCATGAACGACTTGGCCTGGGGGGAGTGCTTGGCGCCACCCTCGTTGACCGACTGGTCGAACTCGCGCAGCAGTTTTTTCTGCTTTTCCGTGAGGCGCACCGGGGTCTCCACGCGCACGTGGCAGTACAGGTCTCCCGGGTAGCTCGAGCGCACACCCTTGACCCCCTTGCCTCGCAGGCGGAACGTCTTACCGCTTTGGGTGCCTTCGGGAATGGAGATGCTCACCTTTTCCTTCAGCGTGCCGACTTCGATTTCGCTGCCGAGGACGGCCGCAGCGATCGAGACGGGAACCTCGCAGTGCAGATCGTCGCCGTCGCGCTGGAACACCTCGTGCGGCGTTATGCGGATTTCCACATAAAGGTCGCCGGGCGGGCCGCCGTTGACGCCCGGCTCGCCCTTGCCGGCAAGGCGGATACGCTGGCCTTCGTCGATGCCCGACGGGATCGCGACCTCGAGCACCTTGTTGTGCTTGATCCGGCCGTCGCCGTGGCAGTTCTGGCACGGGTGCGCAATGACACGCCCGCTGCCGTGGCAGGTCGGGCAGGTTTGCTGGATCGAGAAAAAACCCTGTGCCATGCGTACCGCGCCGGAGCCGCCGCAGGTCGCGCAGGCCTTCGGCTTGGTTCCGGGCTTGGCGCCGGTGCCGCCGCAGACCTCGCAGTTTTCCCAGGCGGGAACACGGATTTCCGTGGCAAAGCCATTGGCCGCCTGCTCCAGGGATATCTCCATGTTGTAGCGCAGGTCAGCCCCGCGAAACGCGTTGCCGCGGCCTCCGCGCGCGCCGGCAGCGCTGCCGAAAATGTCGCCGAAGATGTCGCCGAAGGCCTCGGCAAACCCACCGTTGAATCCGGCGCCGCCGCCAAACCCGCCCCCCGCCGCGCCCGCGTTCGGGTCCACGCCCGCATGGCCGAAACGATCGTAGGCCGCGCGCTTTTGCGGATCGGAGAGCATCTCGTAGGCCTCCTTGGCCTCCTTGAATTTCTCCTCTGCGGCCTTGTCATCCGGATTGCGGTCCGGATGGTGCTTCATCGCCAACTTGCGATAGGATTTCTTGATTTCCGCCTCGGTCGCGTTCTTTGCCACGCCGAGGGTTTCGTAATAGTCGCGCTTGGCCATAGTGGTACTTCAGTTTGTAAACAGGTGAAGAGGGCGAAGGGCGAAGTGACGAAGGCCGCTACGCTCACGGCAACGCCAATGCCGGGCCGCACGCCGACGGGAAACCCGAGAGCATGCGGCCCGGAGCATGGGAGGATCGTGTCCGCCTAACCGCGCTTGACCTCCTTGAAATCAGCGTCGACCACGTCTTCGGCGCCGGCCTTGGCCGAACTTGTTTCCGGGGCCGCCCCGGCAGCCTGCGCCGCGGCACCTTGGGCCTGCGCATCGGCGTAGATCTTTTCCCCAAGCTTCTGCGATGCGCTCAGAAGCGCCGCCGCCTTGGCCTCGATCGCTTCCTTGTTCTCGCCCTTGAGGGCTTCCTGCAGGTCGTTGATCGCCGCCTGGATCTTGGCCTTCTCCGCGTCGTCCAGGCTCGCGCCATGCTCGCCCAGGGACTTGCTGACCTGGTGCAACGACGCCTCCGCCGAATTGCGCGTCTGCACCAGTTCGAGCCGACGGTGGTCCTCGGCCTTGTTTGCCTCGGCGTCCTTCACCATCCGGTTGATTTCGTCCTCGGTGAGCCCGGAATTGGCCTTGATCGTGATCTTGTTCTCCTTGCCCGTCGCCTTGTCCCGGGCCCCGACGTGCAAGATCCCATTGGCATCGATGTCGAACGCCACCTCGATCTGCGGCATGCCGCGGGCCGCCGGCGGTATGCCCTCGAGATTGAATTCGCCCAGCAGCTTGTTGCCGGCCGCCATCTCCCGTTCGCCCTGGAACACCTTGATCGTAACCGCCGGCTGATTGTCGTCAGCCGTCGAAAAGACCTGCGAGAACTTGGTCGGTATGGTGGTGTTCTTCTGGATCATCTTGGTCATGACCCCGCCCAGCGTCTCGATGCCCAAGGAAAGCGGCGTCACGTCGAGCAGCAAAACGTCCTTGCGTTCGCCGGAAAGCACCGAGCCCTGGATCGCCGCACCAACGGCAACCGCCTCATCCGGATTGACGTCCTTGCGCGGCTCACGCCCAAAGAATTCGCGAACCTTTTCCTGCACCTTGGGCATGCGCGTCATACCGCCAACGAGGATGACATCGTTGATCGCCGAGGTGGAGACCCCGGCATCGCGCATCGCGATGCGGCAGGGCTCGATGGTCTTTTCGATCAATTCCTCGACCAGCGCCTCGAGCTTGGAGCGCGTGAGCTTCATGTTGAGGTGGCGCGGGCCGCTTTGATCCGCGGTGATGTACGGCAGATTGAGCTCCGTCTGCTGGCTCGACGAAAGTTCGATCTTGGCCTTTTCCGCAGACTCCTTCAGGCGTTGCAATGCCAGCACGTCCTTGGACAGGTCGACGCCCTGCTCCTTTTTGAACTCGGCAATGATGTAGTCGATGATGCGCTGGTCGAAATCCTCGCCGCCAAGAAAGGTATCGCCGTTCGTGGACAAAACCTCGAACTGCTTTTCCCCTTCCACGTCCGCGATCTCAATGATGGAAATATCGAACGTGCCGCCGCCCAAGTCGTAGACCGCGATCTTCTTGTCGCCGTGCTCTTCCTTCTTGTCCAGGCCGAACGCCAGCGCAGCCGCCGTGGGCTCGTTGATGATCCTTTTGACGTCGAGCCCGGCAATGCGCCCGGCGTCCTTGGTGGCCTGACGCTGCGAATCGTTGAAGTAGGCCGGAACGGTGATCACCGCTTCGGTGACGGGCTCGCCCAGGTAATCCTCCGCCGTCTTCTTCATCTTGCGCAGCACCTCGGCGGAAACCTGGGGCGGGGCGATCTTGCTGCCGCGCACCTCCACCCAGGCATCGCCGTTATCGGCCTTGACGATCTTGTAGGGCATCAGGCCGATGTCCTTCTGCACTTCCTTTTCTTCGAAGCGCCGGCCGATCAGCCGCTTGACGGCATACAGCGTATTGCGGGGGTTCGTCACCGCCTGGCGCTTGGCGGGGGCGCCGACCAGGATTTCGCCGTCCTCCATATATGCCACGATGGAAGGAGTCGTGCGTGCGCCCTCGGCGTTCTCGATGACCTTGATATGGCCGCCCTCCATAAGCGCGACACACGAATTCGTCGTTCCAAGGTCGATGCCGATGATTTTGCCCATTTGTTTTCCCTTTTTCCGCGCTTCAGGAGCGCTGCGTGTCCCGAATTGACCAATCGGGCCTTCAACCCCTAACTTGCGTCCGGTTCGACCCGTTTCAAGAGCCCTGCACCACGGTAACCAGCGCCGGCCGCAAAACGCGGTCGGCAATCATCCATCCTTTTTGCAGTACCGCGACAACATGGTTTGGGGCCAGCGTGCCGTCCGCCGGCACCGTCGAAATTGCCTGGTGGCGGTGCGGGTCAAACTTTTCCCCCACCGGATTGATTTCGGTCAGGCCGCCACGTTCAAAGGCCGAGCGCAGTTGCCGCAGCGTGATTTCCACTCCCTCACGCAGCGCGGCAGCGTTCGATGACCCATCTTGCAGCGCCTTTTCCAGGCTATCGAACACCGGCACCAGCGATTCTGCGAACGACTCTATGGCGTACTTGTGCGCCTTGGCGATGTCGTCGCGCGCCCGGCGCCGGAAATTCTCGATTTCGGCCCGGGCACGCAGATGGAGTTCATGATTCTCGTCCGCCTTCGCCTGCGCGGCTTCCAGCGCGGCGCGAAGTTCCACCGTCGGATCGATCTTCGCCCCAGCGCCCATTGCCGCAAAATCCACGGCGGCCGGTTCCGGCGGCGCGCTTGCTCCCGAAGTAACCTCGGAGTCGGCTCCGGTCATGCAACCTCCAAAATGATTCGATATTTCAACGAGTTGACCAATTCGTCCGGAACATTGGGGCAAGTCCGGGCAATTCAAGCGGACACGGACAAAAGATCCGCCCTCGCGTCGTTAGCGCGCCGCGCCTTGTGCCTGCGCGCGCTCGGCCGAGCGTTGGGCTGCCTGCTGCCGACGCGCTCGTTCCTCGCTGCGAATCGGCCAGCCACCGGTATGTCGCTCGATGAGGTCGCCCAAGGCCGCGATGAACCGCGGCGAATCATTCAAGCATGGAATCAGGTGAAACTCGCGCCCGCCGTTGGTCAGGAATTCGCGCCGCGCCTCCAGGGCGATCTCCTCCAGCGTCTCCAGGCAGTCCGCAACGAATCCCGGGCAAACCACGTCAACCCGCCCGACCCCAACTCGCGCCAGCGAGCGCAGCGTGTCGATAGTGTACGGCTGCAGCCAGCGGGCACGCCCGAACCGCGATTGAAAGCTAAGGACATATTCCTCCGCCTTGAGCTCCAGCGCCTCGGCGAGCAAACGCCCGGTCTTGGCGCATTCGCAGTGGTACGGATCACCAAGATCGAGATTGCGCCGTGGGAGGCCATGGAAACTCATGACCAGCTTGTCCGGGCGGCCTTGCGCTTCCCAATATGCCCGCACCGATCGCCGCAGCGCCTCGATATAGCCCGCATCGTCATGAAAGCCGCGAATCCAGCGAAATTCGGGTACGTTCCTGGTCCGTTCCAGGACACGTATGACGCCATCGAACGCCGAGGCGGTGGTCGTTGCCGAATACTGCGGATACATTGGCACGACCAGGAGCCGCGCAACATTGTTGCGGCGCAAGCTCTCCATCGCGGCAGCGATCGACGGCTCACCGTAGCGCATTGCCAGAACAACGTCCAGGTCCAGACCCCGGGCCTGCAGTTCGGCGATCAGCCCACGCTGCTGGCGCTCGGAATGCGCCAGCAGCGGCGAACCTTCCGGCGTCCAGACCGACGCGTACCGCGCGGCCGAAGCAGCGGATCGGCTCGGCAAAATCACGGCTTTGAGCACCACCCACCAAGGCAGCCGCGGGATCTCAACGACCCGGGCATCGAGCAAGAACTCGTTGAGGTATCGGCGTACCGCGGCCGGGGTCGGGGCTCGCGGCGTCCCGAGGTTGATCAGCAGGATCGCGGTACGACCTACGGAACCATGCGCATATGCGGCGGCGGACAGGAATTTCATTTACACCCGATGGGAGTAGCAGTGCCGCCGCTGATCAGTATTCCTCATGTGAAAGGGCGCTCGAGAGCAGCTTGGCGGTGATGTCAACGATCGGGATGACGCGCTCGTAGTCCATGCGCGTCGGGCCGATTACCCCCAGCGTGCCGACCACTTTGCCGTCGACCTCGTACGGTGCGACCACCATGCTCATCTCTTCGAGTGGCACCAGTTCGGTTTCGCCACCGATGTATATCTGCACGCCTTCCGACCGACTCGATTCGTCGAGCAATCCCACCAGCCGCGCCTTGTGCTCGAACAGGTCGAACAAGGCGCGCAGCTTGTCCATGTCCGCCGCCAGCTCACTGATCCCGATCAGGTTGCGTTCGCCCGATATGACCACCGGCTCGTTGTGGCCAACCGCCTCGGCGCCGGCCCGCACCGCGGCATTCATCAAGGAGAGGATCTCGCTGCGCAACTGCAGCAAGTCGCCCTCCAGGCGCGAACGCGCCTGCTCAAAGCTCAAACCGGCGAAATGCTGGTTCAAGGCGTTGGCCGCTTCGACGAGCTGCGCGTGCGTGTACGGCCGGTCCGTCAGCAGGATGCGATTTTGCACGTCGCCGTCTGGCGTGACCACGATCATGAGTATCCGGCGCTCCGACAGGAGCAGAAACTCGACCTGGCGAAACGTCAAGGTGCCCCGCGGCGTGCGGACCACGCCGGCAAAGTGCGACAGGTTGGAGAGCAGGTGGGCAGCGGTCTGGATCGCACGCTGCGGCTCGGCGATCTGCATCTGACCGTGGATGATTTCGCTCTGGCTGGCTTCGAGCGGTTGTACCGTGAGCATGGAGTCGACAAAAAGCCGGTAACCGCGCGGGGTGGGAACGCGCCCGGCCGAGGTATGGGGACTTATGACAAGACCGAGTTCCTCCAGGTCGGCCATGACATTGCGTATGGTCGCGGGCGACAGTTCGAGGCCGGAAATCTTGGACAGTGCGCGCGAGCCTACCGGCTGCCCTTCGGCGATGTAGCGTTCGACCAGGGTCTTGAGCAAAAGACGTGAGCGCTTATCCAGCATGACCGACCCGGGATGGTGAATCCGATTGCAATGTCATTGACAATACCGAAAACGGGGACTCTTTCATAGCACGATCCCACGATGCAAGCCTGCGTGGCCCCGGCCAAGCGGGCGGGAGCTCGGCGGCGTTTCTTGCATAATCGGCCATATGAGGGCGCCTTTCCGAACCGCAGCGGTCTTTGCCAAAACCAGGGCCGAGGGCAATCGCACGGGCCTGCTGGAGGCCCTGGACGCGATACTGGGTATTGTCGAACGTGCCGGCTTGCGTGCCATGCTGGAGGTCGAAACACGCGATGCTCTGGGCCTGAGTCAGCGTGCGGGCCATTCCCTGGCTGCCATCGGCGATCAGGCCGATGTCGCCATTGTCCTGGGGGGCGACGGGACGATGCTCAGTATCGCCCGGGAATTGGCCGCCTACGACGTTCCTCTGATCGGCATCAATTTTGGGCGCCTTGGATTCATTACCGACATCGCACTGCACCAGATGCCGGAGGTGCTGGAGCAGATGCTGGGCGGCCGCTTCGAATTGGACCGGCGCACCGTGCTCGAAGGCGAGGTATTGCAGGCCGGTGTCGTAGCGCTGCGCACCCAGGCCCTCAACGACGTCGTGATCTCCCACGGAGTCGCCGGTGGCCTGGTGGAATTCACCGTGCGCGTCAACGGCATAAATATGTACAACCAGCGTGCCGACGGCGTCATTTTGGCAACCCCCACCGGATCGACCGCCTACGCGCTTTCGGCCAATGGACCGATACTGCACCCCTCCCTGGCCGGCCTGGTACTGGTTCCGGTTGCACCGCATACGCTATCGAACCGCCCGATCGCCCTGCCGGACGACGTGGAGATCGAAATCGAGCTGACGGAGGTGCGCGACGCCATTGCATATTTCGATATGCAGTCGTTCTCGAAACTGGGACCCGGCGACCTTGTGCGCGTGCGGCGCAGTGCGCGCGTCGCGACCTTGCTGCATCCGGCCGGGTACAACTATTTTGCGACCCTGCGGCAGAAGCTGCACTGGAACGTGATTTCGAGCGAAGAACATGGGCGCGCCTGACCACGGTTCCGTGCAGGGACCGGAGGCCGCGACGTTCGTGCCGCAACTTGCATAGCCCCAACCGTAACCGCCGGTACACCGGACCATGCTGATTGCACTGTCGATCCGCGATTTCGCCATCGTCGAGCGCCTCGAGCTCGAGTTCGAATCCGGCTTCACCGTTCTGACGGGCGAGACGGGGGCGGGCAAGTCGATACTGATCGACGCACTGCAGTTTGTTCTCGGTGAACGCGCCGGGCCCGAGGCGGTGCGGGAGGGCTGTTCCCGTGCCGAGGTCGGGGCCGAATTTCGCTGCAGCCCGCCGGCACAAGCCTGGCTTGCGCAATTCGAGTTCGACGCATCAACGCGCGACGGCGCTGAGACGACCGATAGCGCCACCGTGCTGGTGCGTCGCACCTTGGACGACGCAGGACGCAGCCGATCCTTTATCAACGGCAGCCCGGCGACACTGGGACAGCTCAGGGACCTGGGGGAGTTGCTGTTGGACGTACACGGCCAGCATGAGCACCAGTCCTTGCTGCGTGCATCGGCGCAGCAACAGCTGCTGGACGGCTATGGCGGACTGAGGGAGCGGGCACGCGAGGTGGCCGATGCGTTCGGCGTCTGGCGCAATGCCATGCGCGCCAGTGCACAGGCGGAGGCGCAACGCGACCAGGCTGCGGCGCAGAGCGAACACTTGCGGCAGCTCGTCGAGGAACTGACCCGTCTCGCACCCGAACCCGGAGAATGGGAGCGCACCGAGGCGGAGCAAAAGCGCCTCGCACACGGGGCCGCACTGCTCGAGGGCGCCCGCTTCGCCATTGACGGCATTGCTGATGCACAGGACGCCGCACAATCGCGCCTTGCGAAAATTGCCGCCCGCCTGACGACACTTTGCGCGTACGACCAGCGCCTGGCGCCGGTGCTTGCGGCACTTGCCGGCGCCGATATCCACCTGGAGGAAGCGTGCCGGGAATTGAATCAGTACGTTGCGAACTGCGAACCCGACGAGGGTCGCCTGGTGCAACTCGAGGATCGCATCGCCGCGCTGCACGCGGCAGGCCGAAAGTGGCGCTGTACCCCCGCGCAGCTGCCCGCCTTGCTCGAATCGTCGCGCATGCGTCTCGACGGGCTCGCCGGTGCCCAGGATCTCGAGCACCTGCGTGCGGCCGAGGCAAGGGCAGCAGCGCAGTACCAGCATCTGGCAAAGAGCCTGTCGGGCGCGCGACAGCAGGTGGCCGACAAGATGGGACGCGCAGTCAGCCGCGCGATGCAGGACCTGGCAATGACCGGCGGGCGCTTCGAGGTCCGGTTGGTTTCGGTCGATCCTTCGGCAACGGGAATGGAGAAGACGGAATTTCTCGTGAGCGGACACGAGGCCGGAGCCGCACGGTCCCTTGCAAAGGTCGCCTCCGGCGGTGAATTGTCGCGCATCGGCCTCGCGATCTCGGTGATCGCCGCCTCCGCCAACCTCGTCCCAACCCTGATCTTCGACGAAGTCGACGCGGGAATCGGCGGTCAGGTCGCCGCGACCGTGGGCCGGCTACTGCAGCAACTCGGGCAATCGCGCCAGGTGTTTTGCGTCACACACCTGCCCCAGGTCGCCTCATGCGGGGATCATCATCTTGCCGTGCGCAAATCCCTGCAGATCGACGGCCGGCCGGTATCACGCACCGAGCCACTGACCGGCAACGCCCGGGTCCACGAGATAGCACGCATGCTGGGCGGATCGGAAATCACGCAACTCACCCAGCAGCACGCGCGCGAAATGCTCGCGAGCCGGTGAGCGCAGGTCCTACGACGGCCCTTCCTTGGGGCGGTGCGGGCAGTTCTTGGTGCGGCAAACCCCGTACAGGGAGAGCGCGTGTTCCTGTAGGTCGAAACCGCGCTCCGAGGCGACATGGCGCTGGCGTTCCTCGATTTCGGCGTCAACGAATTCCTCAACGTGACCGCAGTTCACACACACGAGGTGGTCGTGATGCGAGCCCTCGTTGAGCTCGAAAACCGCCCTGCCCGCCTCGAAGTGTCGGCGCGACAGCAAACCCGCCTGCTCAAACTGCGTCAAAACCCGGTACACGGTCGCCAGACCCACGTCAAGGTGATCAGCGCTCAGCAATCGGTACACATCCTCCGCGCTCAAGTGCCGCGGCTCCGCTTGGCCAGCATGTCGCTGAAAGATTTCGAGGATCTTCAAGCGGGGTGCGGTGGCCTTGAGTCCGCTGACCTTCAATTCGGCCGGGCTTTGGTTTCGCGCCATGATGTGCCCTTCGGCTCGTTGACAATGTGGTACGGACGGCAACCTCGATGTGCCACGGCCCGCAACCCAGCAGTCGGCAGGAGACGCCAACTCCTGGACCGCCAGCCAGTATCATAGCGTCGCGCGGTCGCGGGCGATCGCTTCGATCATCGTTTGGATTTGTCCTGGGTCATGAACCGAAGATTATGGTTGGTTTGCTTGGCTGCCGCGACGCTGGCAAACAGTGCGTGCTCATCATCCTGGTTCCCCAACGCCCTGCGGCCATATCATCCTGACGTGCAGCAGGGCAATATCATCACTAAGGACATGGTGGACCAGTTGCGCCCTGGCATGACGCGCGACCAGGTTCGTTTTTTGTTGGGCACGCCCATGCTCGCCGATGTTTTTCACCAGGACCGGTGGGACTACCCGTATTACCTGCGCCGGCGCAGCGGCGAGACCCAGATCCGGAGGCTCCACGTGGTCTTTGACGAGGGCAAACTGGCACGCTTTGAAAGCGACCCCATGCCAACGGAACCACTTGCCGACACCTTGATCCTGGGACAAAAGGCAAAACCGGCTGCGGCCACGCCACCCAAGGACCTAGCGCCGCAGAGCAGCGCACCGCCGCAGAGCAACGCGCCGCCGCAGAGCAACGCGCCGCCGCAGAGCAGCACGCCGCCGCAGAGCGACGCGCCGCCGCCCCCGAGCGACACGCCGACGCCTCCGAGCAGTGCGCCGACGCCCCAGTAAGTCAAACGCGGTCGCCTGCGAACCTTCCAAGCCATGAAGCTTGCCATTGCCGGAAGCAGCGGCCGCATGGGCCGGACCATCATCGAAGCCGCGCTGGCAACTTCCGACCTACAGGTCGTCGCCGCGCTCGATCGAGCCGATAGCCCCGAGCTGGGTCGCGACTGCACGGAGTTTCTGGGTCGCAAAATCGGCGTGCCGATCGTGTCGGATCTAGCTGCAATTCGCGACGCTGACGTGCTGATCGATTTCACCCGGCCAGCGGCGACGCTGGCGCACATTCAGATCTGTGCCGCGGCAGGGATCGGCGCGGTGATCGGAACAACCGGGTTCGATGCAGCCGGCAAGTCGGCCCTGGCGACCGCCGCCGAGCGCACCGCAGTGGTAGTGGCGCCGAACATGAGCGTGGGCGTGCAGGCGATGCTGCGCTTGGTGGAACTGGGCGCACGCCTGCTGGCGCAAGGCTATGACCTCGAAATCGTGGAAACGCACCATCGGGACAAAGTCGACGCACCATCGGGAACGGCTTTGCAATTGGGCGAGGTGGCTGCGAAGGCGCGCGGCCAATCGCTGGAACAGTGCGCCGTGTTTTCGCGCCACGGCAACGTGGGACCACGGCCCGAGGGCAGCATCGGATTCGCCGCGGTACGTGGCGGCGACATCATCGGCGACCACACGGTCTTGTTCGCGGGCACGGGTGAGCGCATCGAGATCACGCACCGTTCCTCCAGTCGGCAGGCGTACGCCCTGGGCGCGCTGCGGGCAGCGCGTTTCCTCGAGGGGCGATCGAAGGGCCTCTTTGACATGCGGGACGTGTTGGCTCTGTGAACCGGTTGTCCGGCGGCCTGCGTGCGAGCCTGCTGGTCGGCGTGCTTGCCACCGCGCCTCCCGTCCTTGCGAACACGGTGATCGACGACAGCGGTCGCTCGCTCACCTTGGCGCAACCGGCGCAGCGCATTGTCAGTCTTTCGCCGGGGATAACGGAGCTACTGTTTAGCCTGGGGGCCGGCGATCGCATCGTTGCGGTCAGTGAATTCTCCGATTACCCTGCCGCAGCGCGTTCCTTGCCGCGGATTTCCCGGGCGCAGGGCATCGATCTCGAGAAAATTGCCGCGCTTAGGCCGGATCTGATCGTCGTCTGGGGCAGCGGCTATTCGCCCGCGCTGCTCGAGGCACTGCGCCGGCTCCAATTCCCCGTTTACGTTCATGAACCGCGCTCGCTCGAATCGATCGCCACAGCGATCGAGAAGCTGGGGGTGCTGACGGCGTCGACCGGCGCCGCGACAATCGCGGCGAACTTCCGCTCCCGTCTCACGGGTCTGCGGCAGCGTTACGCAGGGCGCGCCAGCGTGCGCGTGTTCTACCAGGTATGGGGGAACCCGATCATGACCTTGTCGGGAAAGCACGTGGTAAGCGAAGTCATGAAAACCTGCGGCGCCCGCAATATCTTCGAGGATCTCGCGCCGTTGGTCGCGACGGTAGATGTGGAGTCCGTTATCGCCGCCAGACCAGAGGTCATGGTCACCGCCGAACCCGGCGCCGTCGACCGCGGAGCTCTCGATGGGTGGCGGCGCTATCCTCAGTTACCGGCGGTCGCAAGGAACCAGCTCGTGACGCTGGACGCCGACGAGTTGGACCGCGCGAGCGTGCGCATTTTGGACGCTACCGCGACTCTGTGCGAGGAGATCGAACAAGCGCGACGCTGAACTTTGACCCGCGCGCGAGGTTCAAACGGCGTGCGGGACCTTCAAACCGTCCGCCGGCCGTTGCTGGTCCAGTGGATGATCGGCGTCCACTGCTCCAGGTCCTGCTGGACGCGCGCCGGCGCGACATCCCACAGCGTCAAACCCTGGGCGGCAAGCTGCACGTAATTTTGCGTATCGCGCAGGAATCCGAGGAATGCGACACCGGTGTCCTGTACGTATCGCACCAGTTGGCTCGCGGCGCGGGTGCGCGGGTCAACCCGCGTGCCAACAATTGCCACGCGCCCATTCGCTGTGGTGGCTCCGTATTCGGCGAGCTCGGCCAGGAAACTATGGGTCGCCTGAATGTCGAACAGCGATGCTTGCAACGGAACGATGATCTTCGCGGCAATCCGAACGGTATCCTTCAGGGCCGTACTGTGGATCCCGGAAGGCGTGTCGAGCACGATATGCGTGACGCCGCGCGGCGGCTTGGCAACACCTCCGTCGGAGAAATCCCACGTAGTAATCGAGGCTACGCTGTCGGGGCGCAGCTTCAGCCAGCCACCGATGGACTGCTGACGATCGAGATCACCGAGCATTGTGCGCTCGCCGCGGCCAGCATAGAAACCGGCCAGATTGGAGGCGACGGTTGACTTACCAACCCCGCCCTTTGAATTTGCAACAAGAATTACCGGCATAGGATGTATATGGTTGCCACCGAGGCGGCAGCTGTTGAGTAAAGGCGAGACTATAGCTCGGAATCACGATGGCGCCGCACCCGTTGCCACGAACACGCGATGTGAACCAACTTCGATCTGCGTGATTTTCGTATCGAACAGTTGAGAAAGGTTCGCGTTGGTCAAGACATTACTGCTCTCTCCGGCTTGCCAACTGCCGTCGCCGGAAAGCAGTAGGGCATGGGTTGCAAATCGGGCAGCGGCATTGATGTCGTGTAATGCGCCGATGTAGGTGCAGTCCGAGCGTAGATCGAGTTGCTGCAGCACTTGAAACTGATGCCGTGGATCCTGATGCGAAATGGGCTCGTCGAGCAGAACCAGGGGCGTCTCCTGGGCCAGGGCAGCCGCCAGCGCGACGCGCTGGCGTTCGCCTCGGGACAGGAAGCGAACATCGCGGTCGGCCAGTCCAGCACAATCCATTACCGCCAGGCATTGGCGCCCAACGGCTTCGGCGTGCTGGTCGGCCCGCTTGCCGGCCCGCACCGCGCCACGCATTCGATATCGTGCGGCAATGACGGTATCCAAGACGCTGGTCGCAAATGGATCGATCCAATGATCCGCAACCAGGGCGCGCAGCCCGGCCAAGCTCTCCACGCTCCACTTGGCCATCGGTTGTCCCGCGAGATCGATCGTGCCGCCATCGGCCATGCGCACGCCAGCAAGCACGAAGAGCAGTGACGTCTTGCCCGCACCGTTGGGTCCGACCAGCACCCAGCGCTCGCCGGCTGCGATCTCGATATGCAGGGACCGGACCAACCAGCGTTCGCCATAGCGCACGTCGACTCCGTGGCAGGCCAGCAGCGGAACATTCATGGCCGCTGCAGTTGCCAGATGAAGACGGGCACGCCAACGAGCGCGGTCAATGCACCCACCGGCAGTTGCAGCGGCGCGGCAATGGAACGGCCAATCGTATCGGCGAGCAGCACTAGAATGGCCCCTAGCAGCGATGCGGCGGGCAAGACGACCCGGTGGTTGGAACCGACGAAGCGGCGCACCAGATGCGGCGCCACGAAACCCACGAAACCCACGGCACCGGCAAGCGCCACGGCGGTCCCCGTGGCAAGCGCGGTTACCGCGATCAGGCGCCGGCGAACCTGGGTCGTTGGCACGCCCTGCGTATAAGCCTGCAAGTCCCCGCCCAGCATCAGATTGAGCGCGCCCGCATCACGCTGCCCGATGAACAGCAGCAGCAACCAGCCGGCAACGGCCAACCCAGCCATGCCAGGGTTGACGGCGCCCCCCAGGTCGCCGAGCAGCCAGAAGACCATCGTCCGCAGTTTCCCATCCGGAGCTACGGCCAGCGCCAAGCTGAGGGCGGCTGCGCACAGCGAAGCGATCATTACCCCGGTCAGAAGGATCGCGCTATCGCGTCCCTGATCCAGGGCGGCGTCGCGCGCAAAAAGTGCGCGGTGCGCGAGCAGGAAAAGCAGCGACAAGGCCGCGAGCGCGCCACCGGCCGCACACAGCGCGATCGCCGCCGCGCCGAGACCGGTGGCAATTGCCAGCATTGCCGCGCAGGATGCGCCGCCCGAGACCCCGAGCACGTACGGATCGGCAAGCGGGTTGCGCAACAAGGCCTGCAGCAGCGCGCCGGACAGCGCCAGCAGGCCACCAACCGCCATCGCGGTCAGGGCCCGGGGGAGCCGCAGCGCCAACAGCGTTGCCGCTAGCGACGGCTCATCGCGGCCCTGCACGATATCGAGCAGGGCCTGTAATAGTGCTCCCGAGCTGACCCCGACGCTGCCGAATCGCAGGGCAGCCAGCAGAGCAAGGAGTGCGCCGGCCACGAGGATACGAAGCGCGGTCGCGGCGGGCAGGCGTGGCAGCTCCACAGCGGGTCAGAGCCTCACTTCGACGCCGCCGATGATCATGCGTGGCAGCGTGTTGTACCCGTCAACGAGTTGATAGCTTGCATTGAAGAGATTTTCGATTCGCAGATTCAGCCGTATCTTCGAGTTCACCGCGTACTGGAGCGCGAACCGCGCCAGGCTATAGGCAGACAGCTGGACCAGGGCACCGGTAAGGATTTGGTAATCATTGCGCGCACCGGTTCGCTGCAAATCCGCGTTCGCACTCCACGCACCTTGTATATACCCGACCGATATCCGGGCGTTGTAACTGGCCCGCCGCACCAATGGCAGGCCGGTATCGAGGTCGCGCGGCCGATCCAGGCTCAGGCTGCCGCCGAGCCGCAGCGGCCCGAGCGTATCGGCCGCCTGCAGCTCGCCGCCGTCCATGGCGGCATGTCCAACATTGGTCGAAACGTAGCTCGGCGCCAGACTCTCGATCAGATCCGAAACGCGGGTGCGAAAGACGGCCACGCTGGCGCTGGCGGCACCTTGCGCCCAACGCAAGCCCAGTTCCTCGCTGCGCGCTCGCTCGGGCTGCAGCAAGGGATTGCCGTACAGGGGATAGTACAGATCGTTGAAGCTCGGCGCCCGAAAGGCGGTCGAAGCCTGTGCCGTCAGCTTCCACGACGGATCGATCCACCATCCCCACCCGATCAGCCCGGTGGTCGCACCGCCGAAATCGCTGTAGCGATCGTGGCGCACGTTCAGCTGCCACTGCTGGCTGCCACGTCGACCCGTGGTGCCCGTCCAGAGCGAATCCACCTGACGCGAAAATTCCGTGAGCTGGTTGTTGCCGGTCGGGTCATACGAGGTCGACGCGCCGTACTGATCGAGATGTTCCCACCCGGCCAACCAATCGATGCCCGGTGCAATGGTCGTCGTGTCTTGCAGTGCAACCTGCTTGTTGCGACTGCGGAACTGGTTGTTGTCGTTGTCGGAGCCGGGAACGTTGTCGGGGACATTGGAGACGTTGGTCGAGTCATCGCGCGTCTCGGACGCGCTGAGGCGGATTACCGAGCTGCCGAGGCTGCGTGCGCCCGTGAGACCGAAGCCATCCTGGGCAGCGTGCTCGATCTGCGTTGCCGCGCTGGTCGGTATGGTGGGGCTGGAATTGTAGGGATCGTTCCAATCGGTGTCGTTGCGGTCGCCCCAGGCCCAAGCGCTGAAATTACCGTTCGTGCCGTGTCCGTCCAGGCGCAGTGCGCCATTGCGATTCCAATTGCCGTCAATGGACGGATTAATGAACGGAACCTGCGCCACGTCGACTGCCGAGATCGCCTGCTGGGATCGATATCCCAGGGAGGCACTGAGCGTTGCCGGCCCCACCGGCGTGCTGGCGCTCAGGCTGGCATCACGTGTGCCGCCCTGCCCGGCTTCGAGCAGCGCGTCGGCCCCGGGATGCGCACCGGCACGCGTGAAGATCTGCACGACGCCGCCGATGGCCTCGGAGCCGTACAGGCTCGACAGGTTGCCACGCACGATCTCGATTCGCTCGATCGAGTCGGTGGAGATTCCACCCAGGTCGGCCGCGCCATCGAGTACGCTGTTCATGCGCACACCATCGACGAGGACCAGGACCTGATTGGAATTTGCGCCGCGCAAGAACAGCGAGGTCTGTGCCCCCTGTCCACCGCTGCGGGCAAACTCGATTCCGGCCTGGCGCCCGAGCAGTTCCGCCAGGTCGCGCGATTGCGAGCCATCGATGTCCTCCCGCGTCAGGACCGTAACGCTCGGCAAGGCCTCGTTCAGGGACTGCTCCGTGCGTGCGGCCGTGATGACAATGGGCGGGGCCGTACCGCCTTCCTGCGCGCGCACCGGGGCATGCGCAAGCGTGCAAACCACAACAGACGCGAAGCAAGCGGGGACGTTCGTTGCGCGCGCGAATGCGCGCATGCTACGCGCCAAGTCCACTGCGGCCATTCCTCTCCGGCCCACCGCCGGTACGGAGCGTCGCTAGCGGGATTGCAACGAAGAACCGGCGGAAAAATCGCGCCGCTTCTCGCCGTCACCCCGCGGCGAACGTTATTCGATATCACCGGCGCAAGCATCGTGGCGGCGTCGGCGAACCCCTTTCGGCCGGTCTCCGGGCTGAAAGCATCCCGGTCGCCTTCCCGCGATGCCGGGCGGCATCACAGTGGCAATTGACCAGGACTACGTCGGCGCAAGATGCCGGCGACGCTCTCTTACCGTTGCGGGGGCAGCACAGTTTGACGCACGGAGCACGCCACTGTTTCCCGTTTCACCGTCGACCAGGGTGGAACCCAATCGAACGGAACCGAAGGCCGGGAGAGTGTAGCAGCGGACTTGCCGCGTGAAACAGCACCATGGCAGTGCTACCATCTCGCTATGCTGGACCAACTGGACGCACTGACATCGCGCATGCAGGAGCTTGTTGCGCACGTGCGCCAACTGCGTGCGGAGAATCACCAGCTACGAACGCAGCTGGCCACCTCGCAGTCCGAATTGGCGGGACTTAACGAACGCATCGCAGCCGCGACGCGCCGCCTGGACGGCTTGATCGAGCGCTTGCCGCGTGAGATGCGCGAAACCGATGGCGGCAATCCGATAGGAACCCAACCCGATGGCGTGTGAATCCGGGTGCGGTGTCGGCCTACCGGCGCTGGCGCACACGCAAATTCCCTGATCCCAAGGCTCGGCAAAATGGAGCAGATCACCCTCAGCATTCTCGGCCGTGAATACCGGGTGGCCTGCCGCCCGGAAGAGCGTAACGAATTGCTCGCCTGTGCTCACTACGTGGACCAGAAGATGGCGTCGATACGCGACGGCGGCAAAGTCCTGGGGGCGGACCGCGTTGCGGTCCTGGCGGCGCTGCAGATCGCACAGGAGTTGTTCGGCGCCAAGGGTACGGATGACGGAGAAATCGCCGAAGTGCGCCGACGACTGCGCGACCTCACCGCACTCGCCGACGAAATTCTGGCGCCACAAGAAAAGCTGTTTTAAACAGTCGTATCGTGCTGCGCCGGTTACCGCATGGGCCCTGCGGCGGTTAGAATGCGGTGTCCCTGCGGTGTTCGCGCAAAGGCCTTTTTGTTCTTTGAACCAATGCGCATTGCGCAAGGTTGCTGCGCTCGTCTCGTGGTGTGATCGGCACGCGTTTGCTGAACCTAAACGACGCGGACGGCGACCATCCTGAACCCCCGGTTCAGGGCAACAGGCCGGGCGGCACGCGCGGGGATTTTTCTTTTTTCAAGAACACGCCTCCGTCATACGGGTGCCGGCAGTGCGCTATTGGTTGATGAAGTCCGAGCCGAGCGAGTGCTCCATCGATGACGCACTTGCCGCGCCCAAGTCGACCGTACCCTGGACCGGAGTCCGCAACTACCAGGCACGCAACTTCCTGCGCGATCAGACGCACATCGGCGACGGTGTGCTGTTTTACCATTCGAGTTGCGCGCTTCCCGGTATTGCCGGCCTCGCCGAAGTCGCCAGCAAGCCGTATCCCGACCCTACGCAGTTTGACCCGAGAAGCGATTATTTCGATGCCGGATCCCGGCCGGCGGATCCGCGCTGGATCCTCGTCGACGTACGCGCCGTGCGCAAGACGCGCCTTGTGCCCATCGCCGAGCTGCGGGCGCAGGAAAAACTCGCCGATATGCTGATCCTGCGTCGAGGCAATCGTCTTTCGATCACACCGGTGACGGCGGCAGAGTGGCACTACATTACGCACCGTCTGCTAGGGGCCAGTCAGTGATCGCCGGCCGGCGATCGAGGAGCTCCGAATTAGGGTCGGTTCAGGACCAAGGAACCAAACGCCGGCCGCGCCTGCGCCAAGGCGCGCCATTTCGGATCGGCTTCGTTACGGAGCCCGGCCTGTTCAAGGGCCATTGCTAGCAGCACTTCCTCGGCGGTCGTACCGGAGCCCGGCGCATCGCTCCGAGCCTGCTCCACGATGCGCCCCAGCGCCCGGATTCGCTCTTCCGTGCCGGGATCAACGATGCGAAACTCGGCCGCCGCCTCCGTGTGGCGGCCATCATCGGCGAGGGCTTCGACCGTCCACAGGTAGGTCTGCTCGCGCAACCAGGGCCGTTGCCGTGGCAGCGGCACGGATGTGTCATGGGTACGGGTCGAGAAAATGATGCTGCCCTGGGAGTCGATCACCCGAACCGCATAGTCCCAACGCTCGGATCGTAGTCCGAACGGTTGTTCCCATTGCAATTCATCCACGGAATTGCCCAGTTGTGCGCCGACTGGGGAACGCAGTACGAACAAGGCGCCCGGCACACCCCGCAACGACACGCTGGCACGGCCAACGGCGCCCGGTCTGATCCGGAGGGCGCGCCAGGCCCCGGCAAGGTCGCGCATCACGATCCGGGAACCCGCGTCCAATCCGACAACATCGTCCGCGCGTAGCGCAAAACGTCCCGGACCCGACAAGGAAAATACTCGACCCTGGCCTGCCGTAAAAGCAATTTCGACACGCGCGTGCGCCTCCAGGCGCAGTTGATCGGAGCGATCGAGCGCCTCCAGCACTGCGAGCGCATGCGCGTGCCCCGAGCGGCAAATGCTCGCCTTGCCGTCGACATCGGTAACAACGGCCACGGGCCCCTGCTGCGCCGGCGGCCCGGCCGCGTAGCCGGAAGTACAGAGCCCCGCCGCCAGCAAGCTCACCAACACGGCGAAACAACGAATGCCCCATCGTACGCGTGGCATGATCCAACCTCCTTCACCGACAGCGTATTGCGCATCGCTTGTTTCGGGAAGGGGGGAGCAGCGTCCGCCTTCGCCCTGCACACGGTAATCGTGGTGCCGACGGCAAGCCGGCACCACTGCACGCCCCGCCCGTTACCCGTCGGCGGCAAATGTGCGCGCTCTGCCCGGCCATTCGCCCTGCGAGGCAGTGCTGGCTGGGTGCGGCCCCGTCCAGCCGCATATCGCCACCGGCGAATGTCCCTTCAGTTCGTGCGTACCCAGGGCGTGCAAGTCGCCGGCAGCCGTCGAGAGCTGGCGCGCAAATGATTCCGTCATGAGGACCGGGAAGGCAAGACGCTTGGCTAACTCCTGCAACCGCGCCGCCACGTTGACGGCGTCGCCCAAGGCGGTGTAATCCTTGCGTTCAGCGCTTCCAACGTCACCGAACACCACATCGCCAAAAGCCAATCCCATTGTCACCTGCACGGCAGGGACAGCACAGGGGACGATTTCATGGACATTGAGCCGATCGACCGCCGCAAGGATCTGGCCGGCGGCAGCGAAGGCGGCATCGCATGGTCGCGGCTGCGCCTCGGGAGCGCCGAACATGACCATGATGCCGTCGCCACGGAAATTGTCGATCGTACCTCCGTGTGCATGCAACAGCGGCGTGATGGCCGCGTAGTAGCGATTCAGGGTGTCGTGCACAATTTCCGGCTCGGTGGTCTCCGACCATTGCGTAAAACCACGCAAGTCGGCAAACAGCAGCGCGATCGCGCGGCGCGTGCAACCAGGCTCGACGCGGTCTTCCAGGACGGCCCGAAGTAGCTGCGGGCTAAGGTAGCCGCCAAACATGCGGGTCAGGCGTTCACGCTCGTGCCGCGCGTTCGCCAGGTCCAGCGCGGTGCGCACCAGCACCGCGGTTGACGCCGCAATCAGGGCGCCGCCGGGCGCGACAAACCAGCCGGCCGCATGAAGCGCGGTCGCCGCGAAAAGGCCCAACGCCAGCGTCCAAGCAAGTGCCCACCAACGCGACCATGGACCGCCGACGAAGGCGATCGAGGCGATCGCCGCGATCAGGGCAAACTCTACCGGCAGCGCCACCGGGCGTACCAATCCGGCACCCAATGCGTTGCGCAGTACCTGCGCGTTGAGGATCACTCCGGGCGCAGGCACGGCCGGGAGCTCCCACGCAACCAGCGTTGCGGGCAGGCGCAACCGGTCCAGATAGGGGAGCACCGACCCGAGGAGAACAATTTGCCCGCCGAATTGCGCAGCCAAGCGGGCCTGATCATGGCCCTGATACCAGGCAACAACGTCGCGCAAGGGAACGTAAGAAAACGGCGCGCCACGGGTGAAGTCGATCCAAGCCGGGCGCGACAACTGCGCTTCGCGACCGAGCTGGCCTGCCAGGCGGGCAACAAACGTCGGCACCGCGATCGAGGCCGTTCCCGTCGACGCGTCCGAGGCCTCCGACAGGGCCGCCGCCACACCATCGGTAGCCGATGGATCGATGTCATCGCTTGCACCACACCGCGACCGGTCGCCGGAGGAAATCTTCGCCGGGTCGGGATCGAAGCGGCGCACGACCCCGTCGCAGTCAACCGGGAAAAGCGCCAATCCAAACGCTCCCGGTCCGCCGGCCGCAGCGAGCAATGGCTGGGACGGAGCCCGCAGATGACCCGTGGCGTCCGTGTCGAGCGCCACGACGATGCCAGCAGCGGTGCGCGCCGCGCGCAAGCCGTGCATCAGGCCTAGGTCCAGACCGGGCAACAGGTGATCGAAGGAACGCTCGGGCAACGCGATATCCAGACCGATCGCCCTGGGCTGCGCAGCGGCGATTGCCTCCAAGGCCTTGCCCAAGGCGGAGTGCATCATTGCCATCGGCACGCCGAGTGCATCCAGACTGGCCTCGTCCACCCCCACGACAACGACATCGGGCCGTGTCGGTTGCACCGCTGTTGGCGCACGCAGCGCACGCACGATGCTCACCTCGGCGTCGAACGCGAGCTCGTCCGCCCGCTCGGTCACGGTGCTCGTTTGCACTGCGAGTCCGGCGAGCGCGATGCCGATCAGGGCCGCCAGTGCGCCCCTGGCGCGCCCGCGCGACAGGCACCACGGCAAAGGCCGTCCCGGGCGCGGCGGCTGCCGAGCTGATGGCGATGCATGGTCCTTGTCCGACATCCCGAATCCCCACGCCGGGCAAAACGCGGCAATTGTCGCATCGGCACGGCGCCCTTGTCCGATCCGGCGCAGTTCAACTAATGTGCCTTTGTCAAACACCCGGAGCAGGAGATGCGCCGCCGACGATGCGCCGCATACCGCGCGCTGGACAAGGAATGCACGAGACGCGCGGAGGGCGCATGGGAGTATGGGAAAAGGCAATCCGGAAGATCCCCGATCCGGTGGTGCGCGAACTGGCCTCGCGCGGGCGGATTCGCAGCTTCGCCAAGAACAGCCTCATCATCCGCGAACACGATTGCGGCGGCGCCCTGTTCGTAATCTTGTCCGGCAGGGTCAAGGTATATGTCTCGGGTGCGAAGGGCCGCGAGATGGTCCTCGACCACTATGGCGCGACGGATTACGTCGGCGAAATGGCGCTCGACGGCCGCCCGCGTTCCGCGTCGGTTTGCACCCTGGAGCCGACGGTTTGCTCGGTGGTGGCGCGCGCCGCGTTGCGCTCGGCGATCGGCGCCGACCCCGAGATTGCCATGCGAATGATTGCCACGCTCATCGGGCGCGCTCGCAACGCCACCGCCAACGTGAAAAGCCTGGCACTGATGGATGTCTACGGCCGAGTTGCACGACTGCTGCTCTCGCTGGAGTACGTCGAGTGCGACGGCGTGCGACTGCTGCGCGAGCGTTTGACACAGCGGGAAATCGCGAATCGGGTCGGCGCCTCGCGCGACATGATCAGCCGCATTCTGAAGGACCTCAGAACCGGCGGCTACATTGGCATGCGCGAGCAGCGGATCATGATCCTGCGGCGACCGCCGGCGCGCTGGTAGCGCGCGCGCGCCGCTGCAAAATCGGCAGCAGGACGACTCCAATCAGCACCATCGGCAGGGAAAGCCACTGGCCCATGGAAAGGTGCATTGCGAGCAAGCCCAGAAAATCGTCGGGCTCGCGCGCAAACTCGGCGACGATGCGCAAAATTCCATAGCCGATCAGGAATGCACAGCCAACCACACCCGGGGCGCGGGGCTTGCGCGAAAACCACCAAAGAATCGCAAACAAGAGCAAACCCTCGAGCGCGAATTGGTACAGCTGCGACGGATGCCGAGGGATGCCGTCATGCGCCTGAGGAAACACCATGGCCCAAGGCCAGAAGTTCGGATCAGCAGGACGTCCCCAGAGTTCGCCGTTGATGAAATTTCCCATTCGCCCGGCGGCCAAACCGAGCGGGATCAGGGGCACGGCAAAATCGGCCACCTGCAGGAAACTTTTGGCGCGCGCGCGGGCAAACAACCACAGTACCACCAGCACCCCGACCATCCCGCCGTGCGAAGCCATACCACCCTTCCAGAGCATGGGGATCTCCAGAGGGTGCTGCAGGTAGTACTCGGGCCGGTAGAACAGCACATACCCTAGCCGACCGCCGATGATGACGCCGAAAACGCCCCAGAACAGCAGATCCTCGACATCGCGGGTGCTGAAGCCGCGCCAGGAATCGCGCGCGCGCCTGCGGCCCAGGATCAGGAAGAGCATGAATCCGAGCAGGTACATCAATCCGTACCAGCGAACCGGCAGCGGGCCGATCCAGAACGCGACCGGGTCAAATTGCGGGTGGACAAGCATGCGGCAGGCGATGTTTCCGGATTTGCGGCCTAGAATTGGCCATTGTAGTGTCCGACCTCAAAAACCCATCGGCATTTTCCAACGAGCAACGAATGGCACACAACGATCGCTCCCGCAACGTCACCCAGGGCGTGGCCCGCTCACCCAATCGCGCGATGTACTACGCCATGGGCTATCGCGACGAGGATTTCGTCAAGCCGATGATCGGTGTGGCCAACGCTCATTCGACCATCACGCCGTGCAATTCCGGCCTGCAGCGCCTTGTCGATGCCGCAATTGCCGAAATCGCCGACGGCAAGTGCAACTCGCAGGTGTTCGGCGTGCCCACGGTGTCCGACGGGATCGGCATGGGCACCGAGGGAATGAAGTATTCGCTTGTTTCGCGCGAGGTGATCGCCGACGGAATCGAAACCTGCGTCAACGGCCAGTGGATGGACGGCGCCCTGGTGGTTGGCGGGTGCGACAAGAACATGCCGGGCGCCATGATGGCCATCGCCCGCTGCAACGTGCCCGCGATCTTTGTCTATGGAGGAACGGTAAAGCCGGGCCATTACAAGGACAAGGATCTGACCATCGTTTCGGCGTTCGAGGCCGTGGGGGAATTCACCGCGGGGCGCCTGTCGGAGCAGGACTTCCGCGAGATCGAGCGGCGCTGCATACCGGGTTCGGGTTCGTGCGGCGGCATGTTCACCGCGAACACGATGAGCTCTTCGTTCGAAGCGCTAGGGATGAGCCTGCCGTATTCCTCGACGATGGCCAACCCGGACTCGGAAAAGCGCGACAGCGCTGCGCTTTCGGCACGAGTACTGGTTCAGGCCATCGAGAAGGGGCTGCGGCCGCGCGATATCATCACGCGCTCCTCGATCGAGAACGCGGTCAGTCTCGTCATGGCCGTCGGTGGTTCGACCAACGCGGTGCTGCACTATCTCGCCATCGCCCATGCGGCGCAAGTGGAGTGGACGATCGATGATTTCGAACGGGTACGGTCGCGCGTGCCGGTCCTGTGCGATCTCAAGCCCTCTGGGCGCTACGTGGCCACCGATCTGCACCGGGCCGGCGGCATTCCCCAGGTGCTCAAGATCCTGCTCGCCAACGGGCAGTTGCATGGGGAATGCATGACGATTACCGGCCAGACGATGGCCGAGGTTCTGGCCCAGGTACCGGAGCGACCGGACCCCGGCCAGGACGTGATCCGTCCCTGGGAGGAGCCGATGTACCGCCAGGGTCACCTGGCGATCCTCCGGGGAAACCTGGCAACCGAAGGCTGTGTAGCCAAGATCACGGGTTTGAAAAACCCGTCGATGAGCGGTCCGGCGCGCGTGTTTGATTCGGAAGACGCCGCGATGGAGGCGATCCTGGGGGACCGGATCCGCCCGGGTGACGTGATCGTCATCCGCTACGAAGGACCCAAGGGCGGACCGGGCATGCGCGAAATGCTGGCGCCGACCTCGGCGATCATCGGCAAGGGCTTGGGCGAAAGCGTGGGCCTCATCACCGACGGCCGTTTTTCCGGGGGAACCTGGGGCATGGTCGTCGGCCATGTTGCCCCGGAGGCCTACGTCGGCGGTGCGATCGCGCTTATCCGGGAAGGCGAGACGATCTCGATCGACGCCGGCCGGCGTCTGCTGCAGCTGCACGTCAGCGACCAGGAACTCGAGCAGCGCCGCGCCCGGTGGACACCGCCGGCGCCGCGCTACACGCGCGGCGTGCTGGCAAAATTTGCCAAGCTCGTTTCCAGCGCCAGCAAGGGAGCTATTACCGACGGCGATCTTAGCTATTGACCGCAGGCCGATGGTCGGCGTGCCCCGCGGACCGCCGCAGTCGAGCAAACCGCAATGCCAGGGCTCCCGTCAGCGGCGTTCGACCCAGTACAGCGTCCCCAACGCAATTATCAGGACCACGAACGCGGGCAAACCGGCTACGACTACCGGGGGCCAGGTATTGATCAGACCCAAGTGCGAGAATAGCTTGTTCATCGCGTAGAACAACACCCCGATCATGATGCCAGTGAAGATCTTCAGGCTGACGGTCCCGGCGCGAACGTGCAGATACGCAAACGGCAAGGCCAGCGCCATCATGACCACGCACACGAGTGGATAGAACAGCTTCTTCCATAGAGCGATCTCGTACCGGTCCGTCCGCTGGTGGTTCTCGGTCAGGTGGTTGATGTAGTGATACAGGCTGTACGCGCTTAGACGCTCGGGCTGCACCATCAGCACCCCGAAGATGGCGGGAGTAAGTTCGGATTGCCATAGCCGAAACGGTTCACGGACGACGCGCGTACTAAACTGAGTGCCCGGTGCCGCGCTGGCCGCCGTATCCGTTTTTGCGTCGACCGGAGGCAGCTCGGTATCGACAACGTCGGCAAGCAGCCAGCCGCGTCCTTTCTCATAACTCCCGCTGACGGCAGTACTGATCGATCGCAAACGCAGCTCGGGATCGAACTCGAAGATCCGCCAATTGTCTACGCTTCCGTCGGGATTGACCTTCGCGACATTGACGAAGCGCGTGCGATCCGGCCGACCATCGGCTGCGTGCGTCAAGTCCCGCACCCACACACCGGAGCGAAATTCCTGCCCGATCGCCGCTCCGATAGCGCGCGATCGGAAACGCTGCGCCAGGTCCTCGGCGGGCGGCGCGATGATCTCGCCAAACACGTACGCCAGCGCAACCAGGCCCAGGCTGACCCAAAGCACGGCATCGGCCAGTCGGCGCGTGGTCATGCCCGAGACGCGCATGATCGTGAATTCCGAATTGGCGGCGAGCTTGGACAAGGCGTAAATGGTGCCGATCAGCGCGGCGATCGGCATGAGCTCGTACGTGTGTGCCGGCGCGAGCAACGCGACAAAGATCAGCGCTTGAACGAATTGATAGCCCGAGCGACCCACGTCGCCCAGCTGATTGATGAGGTCGAACAAGGCAAAGATACCGATCAGTGACAGCAAGACGAACAAGGTTGCGCTCGCTATTTCCCGCCAGAGGTAGTGCCGCAGGGTCCTCATGGTTCAGAGCCTGTCCGTGCTGCCAATCGCGGCCAGTGCGGCAGCCAGCGTCGCAGGTAGATTCGGTGAGCAAACAGGGCCATGAGGAGCGCAATAGCAACCGCGTGTCCCAACCAAACGGCGGTGCCGAAACCCATGTGTCCGCGCTGCACCGATGCCTGCATGATCTGCAGCGAATTGAGGTAGATCAGCGCAAGCAAGGTGGCAAAGATCAGATTGGCCGAACGCCCCACACGCGGATTGACGTACGCTAGTGGCACGGCCAGCAGGGCCAGGACGACGGCAGCTATGGGAAGGCCAAAACGACCGAGCAGTTCGCCGAGGTTGCGTGGGCTCGGATCCGCCAGCAGTTGCGCCGTTGCAAGCGTGCGCGCGTTCGAATTGGTCAGCGGCGCCTCCACCGCGGAATCCAGCCGAATGGCGTATCGCTCAAACTCCAGCACGCGGTGCTCGGCGACCCCGGCAGCGCCGTCATAGCGCCGACCGTGACTCAGGACCAGGAATCGCGCGCCATCGGCATGCGTTTCAACGTTTCCCTGGGCTGCAACGATCACGATTTCGTGGTCGCCATTGCGCTGACTGGCAAAAACGCTCTTTACCCGCGCGCCATCCAGATCCAGGTTCTCCACGAAGAAAACCCGATCCGAGGCGGCGGACTCGATGAAGCGTCCGGGCGTGACCTTGCTGACGTCATCGCGGTGTTCGAAGCGCTGGCGCGCCTCCGCGATCATGCTCTCCGCCCATGGCGAAACAAACAATGCCAGGGTGGCAACTACGCCGGCCACCGGTATCGCGAACCGCAGCACCGGCCGAACCCAGGCCACCAGGCTCTGGCCCGCGGCAAACCAGACAACCATTTCGGAGTCGCGAAACGCGCGCGACAGCGCGATCAGGACGGCAATGAACACGCTCAGCGTCAGCACCAGCGGCAAATTGGTGAGCGTCGAGAGGGCAACGATCGAGAACAGGGCCTTGGTGTCGACGTCGCCGCTGGCCGCATCGCCAAGCAAACGGACCAGGACCTGCGTGAATACGATGCAAAAGAGCACCGAAAAAACCGCACCCGCACTGTTGGCGATTTCCTGGACGATGGCACGGCGAAAGATCATTGCTGCCCGCGCCGCCTGCGGAGTCGGCTGCGCCCCTTCACGTCTTGCGCTCGCCTCGTTGTCGTCAACCGATTCGCACGGGGCCGCCCGCTGCGTCCGCCGGTGCAGGCTCTATACTCGTCGGCTTTCATGTCTCGGCGCCCCCGCCGCGGGCGCTGCCCTCTCGGCCGGCGGGAGCGCGGCGAGCTCAGCGAAGGAGGCGGTTGCCGTTTGCGGGCACGGCCTGGCGATCGCCAGCAGATGGTGATCGGTTCGGGAATTACGGTTGCTGCGCAATGTGCCGCCAACAAGGGATAGGACAGACCAATGGAATTTAACACGAAGACCGCAGCACCTGAGTCCGTCAAAGTCGATTGCCTGGCGATCGGGGTGTTCGAGGACCTGGGGCCGACCCCGAGCGCGCGGCGCGTCGACCGCGCGACGCACGGGGCGGTACACGCCGCGATCGCCAGCGGCGATATGAAGGGCAAGCGCGGATCGCTGGTGGTGCTGCGTTCCCTGAGCGGCGTGGGCTGCGCCCGTGTCGCGCTGGTCGGCCTCGGCAAATCCACCGACTTCGGCGACAAGGCGTTCTCCGAGGTTGTGAGCGCGACGGTGCGGGGTTGCGGGGCCGGCGTCACCACGCTGGCATTCGCAGCGTCCGATTGGAAGGTTGCGGGCCGCGCCCCAAGCTGGTCCGTGCGCGCCATGGTGGCGGCGGCACGCGCCACCCGTTTCCGCAGCGATGAGCTCAAAACCAAGGCCTCCGACAGGCCGGCCGGCGAGGACGATGGCAATCAGCGGCTTCGCATCACCTGGCTCGCAGAAAAGCGCGGGCGCGAGCTCGAAACCGCGCTGCGCCAGGGCGAGGCCATTGCCAATGGGGTAGAACTTGCCAAGCGACTGGGAAACCTGCCGGCCAATTTTTGCACGCCGGATTACCTCGCAAGCCAGGCCCGCAAGCTCGCGCGCGACTGGCACCTGAAGGTGCAGATTTTCGACCGGCGCCAGATCGAGGCGCTGGGCATGGGGTCCTTCCTTTCCGTAACGCACGGTTCCGTGCAACCACCGCGCCTCATCGTCTTGCGCTACCAAGGCAGCGGCGGTTCGGGATTCGCCAATCCGGTTGCCCTGGTCGGCAAGGGGATCACGTTCGATTCCGGCGGGATTTCGCTAAAGCCAGGCGCACAGATGGACGAGATGAAATTCGACATGTGCGGGGCTGCCGCCGTGTTCGGTACGATGCGGGCCATTGCAGAGCTAAAACCGACGGTCAATGTCGTCGGTGTGGTGCCCGCCTGCGAGAATCTTCCGTCGGGAAGCGCCACCAAACCTGGTGACATCGTCACCTCCATGTCCGGTCAGACGATCGAGATACTCAACACCGATGCGGAGGGGCGCTTGATCCTGTGTGACGCCCTTACGTACGTGCAACGCTTCCGTCCGGCCGCGATCATCGACATTGCTACCCTGACCGGCGCCTGCGTGGTGGCGCTCGGCAACGTCCACTCGGGACTGTTTTCCAAGGACGACGAACTTGCCGCCGAGTTGCTCGCCGCCGCCCGCAACGCCGGGGACTCGGTCTGGCGCATGCCGATCGACGATGACTACCAGGATCAGCTGAAGTCCAATTTCGCCGATATGGCCAACATTGGCACACCGGGCAACGCCGGGTCCGTTACCGCCGCGTGCTTCCTGGCGCGTTTCGTCAAGGACCAGCATTGGGCCCATCTCGATATTGCCGGAACCGCCTACCGCGGGGGCACGACCAAGGGCGCGACGGGGCGCCCCGTCCCCCTGTTGACCGAATTCCTGCTGGCGCGGGCTGCCTGATCGCGGTTCGGCGCCAGCGCGTACAAGACGGAGCCAAGGCCATGGCGGGCGTCCCGACGATTGATTTCCATTTCAATGTCGATCACTGCGTCGCCTACGCGTGCCGCGTCGTTCGCAAGGCGCGCAGTGCCGACAAAACGGTGCTGGTCTTCAGCCGCGACGACGAGCGCCTGTCACGCCTGGACCTGGCGCTCTGGACTTTTTCCGCGCTCGACTTCCTGCCGCACGTCGGCCTGCCCTCACCGCTGGCCGCCGCCACACCGATCTGGCTGAGCCCAACCCAGCCCGATGGGCAGCGCGACCTGTTGCTGCTTCTCGACGATGAGCCGGCACCGCAGTTCAAGACGTGGTTCCCGCGATTTGAACGTGTGATCGACGTCGTGTCGACCGATCCGGCGGATCGCGCGCGGGCACGGACCCGTTTCAAGACCTACCGGGACGCGGGATTCACTCCCGTTGCGCATGAGATTGGAATGCCATAGATATGTAAGTACGCAACCATGGGTACGCCACGATGAGCACGCCACCGAAGACATCCGAGCCGCGAGCGCCGGGGGAAAGCGCTGATGATCCGTCGATCCCCGTGCTGACGGAGCGCCTGGGACTGCCCCCGCTCGATTTCGACACGACCTTGCCGCTGATCGAGTCGACCGGACAAAACCAGGAATCGGCATTTGCTGCCTTGACCGCCTTGCCCGACCCTCCGCCGGCCCCGTTACCGCGCTCGCGCATCGCACCCGTCGCCCCGCCGGAGCCCATCAACGTCCTCGGTACGACCGGTGGCACTCCGGGTCCGGTACCCCATTCCGCAACGGACAGCGGGCACTGGGCGCGGATCGAGATCGAATTGCGAACATCGATCTTGCGGGAGATTGCCAACCAATTGCCGCGCGAGGTCGAAGCCATCGTGCGCACGCGCATGAATGCCGCGATCGAACGCGTCCTTAGCAGCCTTGCCGCCGACACGCGACTTGCGATTGCCGCTTCCCTGCGCGAGATCGTCGAACGTGCCGTGCACGCCGAGCTAGAGCGACTGCGCAATTCCAATCGGGGATAGCGTTGACAGCATCCAAAGATGCGACACCGGCAACGGCGCTGCCCAAGAGTTTCGACCCCAGCGAAATCGAGCGCCGCTGGTATCCCATCTGGGAGGCACGCGGCTATTTCGACGCCGGCGCACGCGAGGATCGGCCATCGTTTGGAATCCAGTTGCCGCCACCGAATGTCACCGGCATCCTGCATATGGGCCACGCGTTCAATCAGACCATCATGGACGCGCTCACGCGCTATCACCGCATGCTCGGCGAAAACACCCTGTGGCTGCCGGGCATCGATCATGCAGGAATCGCGACCCAGATCGTCGTCGAGCGCCAGCTCGAACTGCAGGGCATACACCGACGCAATATGGATCGCGCCGATTTTGTCCAGAAGGTCTGGGCTTGGAAGCAACAATCCGGCGATACGATTCTGCGGCAAATGAAGCGTCTGGGCGACTCCTGCGACTGGAAGCGCGCGTATTTCACGATGGACGAGGCGCGCTCGCGGGCCGTCGTCGAAGCGTTCGTGCAACTCTATGAGCAGGGGCTCATCTATCGCGGGCAGCGCCTGGTCAACTGGGATCCCCAGCTACAGACGGCGGTATCGGATCTGGAAGTCGAATCGCAGGAAGAAGACGGACGCATCTGGGAAATCCGCTACCCGGCAGCCGACGGCAGTACCGGCCTGGTCGTGGCCACGACACGACCGGAGACCTTGCTCGGCGACGTCGCGGTCGCCGTCCATCCGGGTGACCCGCGTCATCGATCGGCGATCGGCAGCAGATTGCAGCTTCCCTTGTGCGACCGCACCATCCCCGTTGTTGGCGACGAATTCGTCGACGCCGAATTCGGCACCGGCTGCGTCAAAATCACGCCGGCGCACGATTTCAATGATTTCGCGGTCGCGCAGCGACATGGGCTGGTGCCGATTTCGATCTTCACGCCGACCGCGACGCTCAATGCCAACGCACCGGCGCGATTTCGCGGCATGGATCGGTATGCGGCCCGCTTGGCAGTCCTGGGCGAGTTGCGCGCAGCCGGGTTGCTCGTGTCCGAGAAACCCCATCGCATGGTGGTGCCGCGCTGCGAACGCACCGGCGAGGTTGTCGAGCCGATGCTTTCGGATCAATGGTATGTGGCCATGAGCAAACCGACCCCGGCCGGGACGCCCAATGCCGGCAAAAGCCTTGCTCAGGCGGCACTGGACGCCGTCGAAAGTGGCGCCATTCGTATCGTTCCCGAGCAGTGGCGGCTGGTTTATCGGCAATGGCTGACGAACGTTCAAGATTGGTGCATCTCGCGTCAGCTCTGGTGGGGGCACCAGATTCCCGCATGGCACGATGAACACGGCGGTATCTACGTTGCCCGCACCGAGCAGGAGGCATATGCCAGGGCGCACGCCGCCGGCCCGGGCAAGATCCTGCACCGCGATCCGGACGTCCTGGACACCTGGTTCTCCTCGGCGCTGGTGCCGTTTTCCACCCTCGAGGCAGCGCCATCGGACGCGGCGGGGCGCGCCGCCTACGATCGCTACCTTCCTTCGTCGGTCCTCGTGACCGGACACGAGATCCTCTTCTTCTGGGTCGCCCGGATGGTCGTCATGACGACCCACTTCACGGGGCGGATACCGTTTCGTGACGTCTATATCCATGGGATCGTGCGCGACGCCGAGGGCAAGAAGATGAGCAAGTCCGAGGGCAACACGATCGATCCCGTCGATCTGCTCGACGGCATCGATCTGGAGGCGCTGGTGCGCAAGAACACCGCCGGCTTGCGCCGTCCCGAGGATGCGCCGAAAGTCGAGCAGCGTCTGCGCCGGGATTTCCCGGCCGGCATGCCGGCATACGGCGCCGATGCGCTGCGCTTCACCATGGCCGCCTACGCGACCCTCGGGCGCAACATCAATTTCGAGTTCAAGCGTTGCGAGGGTTACCGCAATTTCTGCAACAAGTTGTGGAACGCCACGCGGTTTGTCCTGATGAACACCGAGGGCCGCGACTGCGGCAGCGACGCCGCAGAATGCGAGCTGTCCTTTGTGGATCGTTGGATCATGGGCGAACTGCAGCGCACCGCCGCCGACGTGGAGAAGGGATTCGGCGACTATCGGCTCGACAACGTTGCGCAGGCAATCTACCGCTTTGCCTGGGATGAATACTGCGACTGGTACCTGGAACTGGCCAAGGTGCAACTCGCACACGGCAATGACGCACAGCAACGCGCGACCCGGCGAACGCTGCTGAGCGTGCTCGAGGCACTGCTGCGGCTGGCCCACCCCATCATTCCGTTCATCACCGAGGAACTCTGGCAGCGGGCTTCCCTCCTGGCCGGCAAACGGGCACCCGGCGAGCAGACGTCGATCATGATCCAGGCCTACCCGCGCAGCGAGCCGGACCGGATCGACCCCGCCGCGGATACTCAGGTGCGCGTGCTCAAGCAGTTGATCGATGCGGCTCGCAACATGCGCGGCGAGATGAACCTGTCTCCTTCCATCAAGGTCCCGATGGTGATTTCCCCGCCGAGCCCGCAGGTCGATGCGTTCGCCCCCTACCTGATGGCACTCGCGCGCCTGGACTCGGTACGGGCGCTGGTCGACCTGGCCTCGAATCCCCAAACCGGTACGGCCCCGGTCGCGGTCGTGGACGCCTATCGCTTCTTGCTGCTGGTGCAGGTGGACGTCGCGGCCGAGCGCGAGCGTCTGGGCAAGGAGGTCATGCGGCTGCAGGCGGAGATTGCCAAGGCCCATAGCCGCCTTGCTACGCCGAGCTTCGTGCAACGCGCGCCGGCGGCAATTGTCGCCCAGGAGCGCGAGCGGCTGGCGCAATTCGCAGCGACCCTGACCAAGGTGCAGGAACAGGTCGCGCGCCTGCCACCGACCTGAAAAGGACGTTGCAAATCCTGCGGCAGCTACTGAGGCAACGGCGGCGACGAATTTGCCGCCGCCGAAGCGAGCGCAGACCGAACGACCAATGCCTTGCAATCCGGCCGGCTAGTTATGGCAAGTACCGGAATTTCGACGATCCCGGACACCGGCAAGCGCTCCGCCCTCGATCAGGAGGCTTCGGCTCCGTCAAGCAAGCGGTGCACGGTGCGCCAGCGCAGGCCCATTACCTCGGCGATTTCCGGTATCGGCAACCCCCTGCGCTCGTAACTCCCGGACCTGCGATCCCAGGGCAAGGTATGGACCCGCAAGCGTTTCGCAAGCGCAAGCGCTTCAACCAGTCGAACCCGGGATGTTGTCGTCTCCCACCTCGCACATTCTGGCGCCCGAGGCGTCCGCGTTCGTGCAAACGTAACTCTTGCCCGTCTTCGGGTCGGTGCACGTATATTCCCCAAGCGAACTGCTGCACGTCCAATTAAGTGACGCGGGAATTGTCCTCAACACCTTCGCGGTGGGCGGCGCTACTACTACGGTATTTTTGATCGGAGCTGCGCTGACGGTAGCCGCGACCCGCGTTGCGGCGGTGGAACGCGCGTCGACGCTCGTCGCGATGGTCACAAATGCTGTGAGAACAAGAACGGATTTGGTGAGCATGGTATTTCTCCAATTGGGGCCTATTTGATTGCCCTTGTTGAACTACAGTAGGAAGTGTGTCTAGCTCCGGCAATCTATGTCAGTGCCCAAAGCCACGGGAAGCGTTCTTGCATTCCGAAAAGCGCGCGAGGTCCACCGGAAAGCCGCGCGCCGCTGCAGCCGCCTTCAAGTGATGTTTTGACGTTGGAGCATGCCCAAACCGACACGGCCCCGGTCGCTGTCGTGAACGCCTATCGCTTCTTGCTGCTGGTGCAGGTGGACGTCGCGGCCGAGCGCGAGCGTCTGGGCAAGGAGGTCATGCGGCAGGAAGCCAAAATTGCCAAGGCCCATTCCGGCTCGCTACGCCGAGCTTCGTGCAGCACACGCCGGCGGCAATCGTCGCCCTGGAGCGCGAGCGGCTGGCGCAATTCGCGGCGAGCCTGCCCGAGGTGCAAGAACAGGTCGCGCGCCTGGAGCCGACCTGAAAAAGCCGTTGCAAATCCTAGGGAAGCTACTGTGGTGAGGACGCCGACGGATGCGCCGGCGCTTCGCCAATCACCGAAACGGCATTGACCCAGTAACCGGTCTCGCCGAAGCAGTTTCCGGGAAGTCCGCGGTGCTGCTCATAGTGCAGCATAACGCGCTGACCAACCGCCTGGCTGATCAGGGCCGCGACCCCTTCGTCGCGCACCGTAAAGGGAAACTTCTCGGGTACCGAGCCCGGAAGCGAAACCATGACCAGTTCTCCCTCCCAGGTCTTGCAGACCCAGCCCTTGCGGCTGAACTTCTGGACCCAGCCCGCACGTTCCCCGCTAGCATATGACCACTCGAAAGCGACCGTCAGATACAAGGCCAAGGCAACCAACGCGCCGATCGTCAGATACACAAGCAATCGATTCAGCATTTTCCGGTATGTTCCCACAAGCCCCTGCGTTCCATCGAACCCGCTCGGCAGCCGCGCACGCCTCAACGGCGCCGAAGATAGTGCAGGAACTCCTTCCCGACCGTTTGCTGTCCCAGCAGAGCGTTGCCCGTCTGGCGCGCGAACGCCTTGAAATCGCGCACCGAGCCCGGATCGGTGGAAACGATCTTCAGTACCTGGCCGCTTTGCATGTCGGCCAAGGCCTTTTTGGCGCGCAGTATCGGTAGCGGACAACTCAAGCCGCGCGTGTCAACTTCGCGGTCGAACTTGTCGCCGGCAATCGCGGGTGCACTCATCTGCGTACTCCTGGAAAACGCGGTTCCTTCGATCCCCTCCGGTTCGTCTGCCGGAAACAAGGCGCCAGGCAGACCGGAACCCGCAAGGCTGGGCCCGTGAACGTCACAGCCGCTGGCGCGCCCATGCTTCCACCGCGGCCAGCGCCTTGGGCAATGCGCTCGCGTCGGTCCCTCCCGCCATTGCCAGATCGGCACGCCCGCCACCCTTGCCGCCAACCTGCTGCGCCACGAAATTGACCAGTTCGCCGGCCTTGATGCGGCCGGTCGCGTTCGCCGTTACGCCGGCAACCAGTTGCACCTTGCCGTCCGTCACGGCACCGAGCACGATGGCAGCACTGTCGAGCCTGCTCTTCAACTGGTCGACCGTATCGCGCAGTTGGCGCGCATCGACGCCGTCGAGCACTGCCGCGAGCACCTTTACGCCGCCGATCTCGACCGCGTGTCCGAGCAGCTGCTCGCCCTGTCCCGTTGCTAGTTTTTGCTGCAGGCGCAGAATGTCCTTTTCGTACGCCTTCACCTGTTCGAGAATCTGGCCGATGCGATGCGCCGCCTCCGCAATCGGACTGCGCACCGCCGCGGCGATTTCGCTCAGGCGCGCATCGATCTGCTGCACGTACTCGAGCGCACCCGCACCCGTCACCGCCTCTACCCGGCGCACCCCCGCGGCCACCCCACTTTCGGACACGATCTTGAAAAAGCCGATGTCGCCGGTGCGCGCGACGTGTGTCCCCCCACAGAGTTCGGTCGAATAGTTGACCGCGCCGTCCCCCATGGCGATCACGCGCACCTGGTCGCCGTACTTGTCGCCGAAAAACGCGAGAGCGCCGGCGCGAATGGCGTCCTCGTAGGGCAACTGCCGTGCGGACACCTCGGCATTGGCGCGAATCGCATCGTTGACGTGTTCCTCGACACGGGCTATCTGGTCCGCCGTCAGTGGCTTGTCATGTGAAAAATCAAAGCGTGTGCGCGCGGCATCGACCAGGGAGCCCTTCTGCTGGACATGTGCGCCGAGGACCGCACGCAGCGCAGCATGCATCAGATGCGTGGCCGAGTGGTTGTGCCGTGTGCGCCCGCGCACGGCGGCATCGACACTTGCCCGTACGCGATCTCCTACCCGAAGCGTCCCTTGACGTAGGGTGCCATGATGCGCAAAGACCTCGGGCTGCAATTTCTGCGTGTCATCGACCTCGAACAGTGCAGAGCCGCCACGAAGCGTGCCGCGATCCCCGACCTGTCCGCCGGACTCCGCGTAAAAGGGCGTTGTATCCAGAACCACGCTTGCCCCTTGGCCCGCATCGAGGTGCGAGACGGCCGTGTCGCCACGGTAGATGGCCAGCACGGAGGACTCGCTCTCGAGGGTGTCGTATCCGACGAAACGCGTTGCCGCACCCTCGAAATGCGCACCGCCGCTGACCTTGAACTTGCCCGCCGCGCGCGCCTGTTCGCGCTGGCGCTCCATGGCAGCATCGAACCCTTCTAGGTCCACACCGATGTTTCGTTCGCGGGCGATGTCTGCCGTCAGATCGACCGGAAAGCCATAGGTGTCATACAGGACGAATGCCGTTTCACCGTCGATCTGCGGCGCGGCGCTGGCGGCGAGGCGGGAAAACGCCTCGGTAAGAATCTTCATTCCGTGCTCCAGCGTCTCGCCGAAGCGTTCCTCCTCCTGCAGCAGCACCGACTCGATTCGCGCTCGCTGCTCACCGAGCTCGGGGTAGGCGGCACCCATCTCTCTTTCGAGATCCACCACCAAGCGGTGGAAGAACGGCGCGCGGCAGCCCAGCTGGTACCCATGGCGCAGGGCACGGCGGATGATTCGTCGCAGCACGTAGCCACGCCCCTCATTGCCTGGGATCACCCCATCGGCGATCAGAAACGCGCAAGCGCGAATGTGATCGGCAATGACCTTCAGCGAATTGTCGGTCAGATCGCGCGCGCCGGTGACGCGGGCAGCGGCCCGGATGAGGCTTTGAAAAAGATCGATCTGGTAATTGCTGTGCACGTGCTGCAGCACCGCCGCCAGACGCTCCAGACCCATGCCGGTATCGACGCACGGCCGCGGCAGGGGTGAGAGATTGCCGCCAGCGTCGCGGTCGAACTGCATGAAGACAAGATTCCAGATTTCAATGTAGCGGTCGCCGTCCGCCTCGGCGCTCCCGGGCGGCCCACCGGCCACGTCCGGACCATGGTCGAAAAAAACCTCCGAGCAGGGTCCGCAGGGGCCCGTATCGGCCATTTGCCAGAAATTGTCGGAGGTGTATCGCGGCGAGCCCGGCTTGTCGCCGATGCGGATGCAGCGATCGGCTCGCACGCCGATTTCGCGCGTCCAAATGTCATATGCCGCATCATCATCGACATAGACGGTTATCCAGAGCCGATCGACCGGCAGCCGGTACACCGTGGTGAGCAATTCCCAGGCAAAGCCGATCGCCTCGCGCTTGAAATAGTCCCCGAAGCTGAAATTTCCCAGCATTTCGAAGAAGGTATGGTGGCGAGCGGTATAGCCAACATTTTCCAGGTCGTTGTGTTTGCCGCCGGCGCGCAGCGATTTTTGCGCCGAGGTCGCGCGCGTATAGGGGCGCGACTCCTTCCCGGTGAACACGTCCTTGAACTGGACCATGCCGGAGTTCGTGAAAAGCAGCGTCGGGTCGTTTGCCGGAATCAAGGAGGCGGCACGGACGCGGGCATGACCCTTGGCAGCGAAGAATGCCAGGAAGCACTCACGGATTTCGGAGCTGTTCATTGGATATCGGTCGATTCGGGTGCAGCGGCGCCCGAGCGGTGGGGCCCGGACATCGACCGCACATGATACTGGTCCTTCCGCCGCGTCGCTGCCCGCGCGGAAAACCGGTGCCTAGACGATCTTTGAGTACGGCCGGGTGCGGCGGTCGTTGCGCAGATACCGATCGAATACCATCGCCACCGCCCGCACCAGCAGTCGGCCTTTGGGCGTTACGCTGATCCAATCCTTGGTGCACTCGACCAGGCCCGCATCCTGAAGTGGTCCGAGCTCGGCAAGTTCGGTGCCAAAGTACTCGTCAAAATCGAGCAGATGCGCGGTGGCTATCGACTCCTTGGCGACCTCGAAGTGACACATCAGGGCCATGATGACCGCGCGCCGTGCTAGGTCGTCGGCGTTGAGCTGGATGCCGCGCTGAATCGGCAGGACGCCGCCGCGCAGGCTCTCGTAGTACTCATCCAGCGATCGGGTGTTCTGCGCGTACGTGGGTCCGATCTTGCCGATGGCCGAAACACCGAGCCCGATGAGGTCGTAGTCGGGGCGCGTGCTGTAGCCCTGAAAATTGCGATGCAGTCGCCCCTGGCGCTGGGCGCGCGCCAAGTCGTCATTGGACTTGGCAAAGTGGTCCATGCCGATGTATTCGTAGCCGGCAGCGCAAAGACGCCGGATCGCATCGATCATGATCGTGAGCTTTTCCTGCGGCGACGGCACGGCCTGCGGGTCGATGCGCCGCTGCGGCTTGAACCGCTCCGGCAGGTGCGCGTAGTGATAGAGGGCAATTCGGTCCGGATCCAGCTCGAGAACCCGGTCCAGGGTGACCGAGAAACTAGCGCTTGACTGCCGCGGCAGGCCGTAAATCAAGTCGAAATTGATCGACTGGAAACCGGCTGCACGGGCCGCTTGCACGCTCTCCTGCGTGATTTCAAAGCTCTGCTCGCGGTTTACCGCACGCTGGACGTCGGCGTCAAAATCCTGCACGCCGACCGACAGGCGATTGAAGCCTAGGGATGCCAGCGCGCGGATCTTTTCCGGCGGAGCCGTGCGCGGGTCGATCTCGATGCTGAATTCGCCGCGCGGCGCAAAGGCGAAGCGTGCGCGCAACAACACCATCAGCCGTTGCAACTCCTCACTTGAAAGGTAGGTCGGAGTGCCCCCGCCCAGATGCAGCTGCTCGACCGGGCGCGCGCCGCTGAGCCGATCGGCGACCAAGTCGATCTCTTTTTCCAGGAACCCGAGGTATTCGGCGGCCTTGCCATGGTCCTTGGTGACGATTTTGTTGCAGCCGCAGTAGTAGCAAATCGTGTTGCAGAAGGGAATGTGCACGTACAGGGAAAGTGGACGGGCTCCTACCGTGCTCGGCACCGCCAGCCAGCGCGCGTAGGCCTCGGCATCGAAGGCCTCGACAAACCGGTCGGCTGTCGGATAGGACGTATATCGGGGGCCTGCTTGGTCGTAGCGGCGCAAAGTCGCGCGGTCGGGTAGCTCCACGTTGCCTTTGCTGAGGCTACCTCCTTTGCTCATGACCATGTCTTCCAATTACGACTCGCTTTCCCTTTTTTCTCGCCGCCGCGCATCCAACGGCCCGCCGGCCACCGTCTAAGAACACGCTCCGCGCGGGTAATGCGCAAAATTACCCAGCGAGTAATATCCCACCATACTCGGCGCCCGGCTTGACGAGCGTCAATTCCAGCCACCTTCGTATCGGAAGATGGGTCTCATTGCGTTTGCGGGATATCCTTATGGCTCCAAATTCCATGAACCTGGCCAATCTGCGCGTTGCCTGCTCGAACTGCAACCTGCGGGAACTCTGCCTCCCGGTTGGCCTTTCCTCGGACGAGTTGAACCAGGTCGAACAAATCGTCGCCACGCGGCGCAAGATCCACCGAGGCGAGGCGCTGTTTCGCGCCGGGGACCGATTTGAATCGCTATACGCGGTGCGCCTGGGTTTTTTGAAGAGCACCTTGATGTCGAGCGACGGCCATGAGCAGGTGACCGGGTTTCACATGGCCGGCGAATTGGTCGGTCTGGACGGCATTTCCGCCGATACCCACACCTGCGACACGACTGCCCTGGAAGACACGGAGGTATGCGTCATTCCCTACAACCGGGTGGAGGAATTCGCCGCTACCCTGCCCGCGCTGCAGAACCACCTGCGCAAGGTGATGAGCCGGGAGATCGTGCGCGAGCATGGCGTCATGCTCCTGCTCGGCAGCATGCACGCGGAGGAGCGGCTCGCCGCCTTCCTGCTCAACCTGTCGCAGCGGTTCGAGGCGCGCGGTTACTCGCGTTCGGAGTTCGTGCTGCGCATGACCCGGGCGGAAATCGGCAGTTTTCTCGGCCTAAAGCTCGAAACCGTAAGTCGCGCCCTGTCGCACTTCGCGCAGGAGCGACTGATCGAGGTCGATCAGAAACACGTGCGCATCCTCGATGCGGAACGGCTGCGCGCCATCCTGGGCACGAACACTTCGAAGACCGACCGCTGAGCCGCTGCGGATCTGCCGGCGGGCCGCCCTTATCAGGGAGCACCGCCTGGCCGCCGCGCGCCGAGCCCCGGTTCATCGGCCGGGTGGATCAGGTCGATTCGATCCGTGCATATCGCGTCAACGCCCCACGACCAAAGGGCCCTGGCTCGCGCCGGATCGTTCACCGTATAGCAAAGCAGTCCGTAACCGCGGTCCTTGACCTCTTGCACCAGCGCTGCGTCCAGCTTGCGGTGATCGCAGTGCAAAGAAACGCAAGCCAGCGCCTGCAGCGCCTCGCGCCAGTCCGCCACGACGCCGGAAATCAGTAGCCCTCGTGCAATTCCCGGCGCGCTGCTGCGCGCAGCTGCTAGCGCCGTGCGCGAGAAGGAGGAAAGCAAGGGCGCGGGAATCACTGCGGGACCGGCGTCGGCGCAAAAACGTGCCACCGCCTCCCCAACGATCTTGCCGGTACGTGCTTCGAAACCCGCCACCGGCTTAATCTCGACGTTGAGCCACATTCCCCGTTCCCGACAGTGGTGCAGCGCCTGCACGAGGGTGGGAATCCGGACACCGGCAAACTCTGTGCCAAACCAGCTTCCGGCGTCCAGCCTTGCCAGTTCATCGGCGGTCCGGTGTGCGACCAACCCGCGGCCATCCGTGGTGCGCTCCAGTGTCGCGTCGTGCAATAGCACCGGTACCTCGTCGGCCGACAGCACCGCATCCACCTCCGCCGCGCGGTACCCATGGCGCAAGCCGACTTCGCAAGCTTCGAGCGTGTTCTCGGGGGCAAACGCCCCGCCGCCGCGATGCGCCACCAGGCGCGGGTAGGGCCAGTCTGGCTTGGGCATGCAGCTCACCCCGCGATGCGCGATGCGATCAACACCGCGTTGCTGCGACCGAAGGCAAAGAATTTCGACATCACGTGCTCAATTGGACAGGGGAAATCGCCAACGCGCTCGACCGCTGCCGCAGGGCGCGCTCGACCGCTTCGGTTTTGTCCACGTCTGCGGCCCGCGTCACGCCGCAACTACAGCGTCGAATTGCGCGGACGAAGACGGAGCGTAGCGCATCGGCAACCGGGATTGCCCGGGCTCCGAGGCCGGCGCACCGGGGTGCCCGGTGCGATCCATCGCAGGTTAAGATTCCCTCGGAGCGATCGCCCGCATGCGTCTCCTATCGGATGCGCCACCACACTGATGAGCCGCATAGAATTTTCCTGGCACAACCCATATCCCAGCGTGCGCACTCCGGTCTTTGCGCGCAATCTGGTTGCCACCTCGCACCCGCTGGCAGCCAGTGCCGGATTGCGCGCGCTGTCCCGCGGCGGCAACGCAATCGATGCGGCGGTTGCCAGCGCGGCCGTGATCGCGCTGACGGAGCCGTGCTCGAACGGCCTCGGGTCGGATCTCTTTGCTCTGGTTTGGGACGGCGATCGACTCCACGGACTCAATGCCAGCGGCACCGCCCCGGCAGCCTGGACGCGTGAGTACTTCGTAGAGCGCTACGGCGAAGACTGCGCGGCAAAGCGGCCCGTCCGTGGCTGGGACACTGTTACGGTTCCGGGCGCGGTAGCAGGCTGGGGCGCGCTCCACGCCCGATTTGGCTGCCTCGGATTTGACGAGGTCCTGGCGCCCGCCATTGCGTATGCCGAGCGCGGCTTCGCCGTGAGCCCGATCACGCAAGAGAAGTGGCAGCGAGGTGCCGCTTTGCTCGCCGACCAGCCGGGATTCGCCGAGCACTTTCTGCCACGCGGGCGTGCACCTGCGGTTGGCGAGCATGTGACGATACCGGGGACGGCCCGCGCCCTGCAGTGCATAGCGGCGACGCGCGGGGAAGCCTTCTATCGTGGCGAAATCGCGGCAGCGATCGCCGGATTCGCCCGTGCCGGCGGTGGCGCCCTGTGCGAATCCGACCTGGCGGCCTTCGTTCCGGAGTGGGTCGATCCGATTGCCACGTCGTTCCATGGCCACGAACTGCACCAGATCCCCCCAAATGGCCAGGGAATTGCTGCCCTAATGTGCTTGGGAATCCTGCGGCACACAGAAATGGCCGCCTACCCGGTCGATTCGCCCGACTGGTATCACGTCACAATCGAGGCGATGAAGCTAGCGTTTGCCGATGTCTACGCGCACATTGCCGAGCCTGCGGCGATGCGCGTGCGCGCCGAGCAGCTGCTCGATGATGATTATCTACGCAGCCGCGCCGCGCTGATCGACATGCGGCGCGCGCTGGCATGCTCCAGCGGCATGCCGCGCCAAGGCGGCACGGTCTACCTGAGCAGCGCGGACGAGCGCGGCATGATGGTGAGCCTGATCCAGTCCAACTTCATGGGCTTCGGCTCGGGCGTGGTCGTTCCCGGTTGGGGAATCGCGCTGCAAAACCGGGGCCACGCGTTCTCGCTGGACGCCGGACATCCCAACTGCGTGGCGCCGGGCAAGCGACCGTTTCACACGATCATTCCCGGATTCTTGACGCAGGCAGGCCAGCCGCAGATGAGTTTCGGCGTGATGGGCGGGAACATGCAGCCCCAGGGTCAGGTGCAAACCTTGTGCCGTATGCTGCTCGCCAAGCAGCAGCCGCAGTCTGCGTGTGACGCCCCTCGTTGGAAGTGGAATCAAAGCGTGGATATCGAGCTCGAGCCAACGATCGATCCGACTGCGCGGGCGGAGCTGGTGCGCCGCGGTCATCGCATCGTCGTTTCCGAAGACTCCTACATGGACTTCGGGTCCGGTCAGTTCATCTGGCGTTTGGGCAATCCCCTGCGCGAGGGCTATGTCGCTGCGAGCGACAGCCGCCGCGACGGCCAAGCCTGCGGGTTTTGAACCGCAGCGCGGGCGCCGGGCCGGCAGAACCCGACAAGCCTCGATCGGCCCTAACGGACCTGCTGCAGGTCACGCTAAGGCCCCAGGGCGCCTTTCAGGCCACCGGAGATGGCGCAAGTCCTTGTCGAGCCCACCGCCCGCACAGGGCGCCCGGTTGCTCTACCGTGGCGCCCGCGATTTGCGGATCCGCGAAGTGGATGCGCCCGCCTCTGGGTGCTCGCCCGGAGCAAAGGCCGGGGGGCCTGAGGGTCCTGTACGGCGGCGACCGGGCGCGGTTTAAGCGGCCACGGCTGGTGCGCGCCTATGCCCGAGCCGCGAGCCGCATCGGTGCATGCGGCGCCGGACCTTGGCCAAGATGACGAACCCGTTGTATGTTGCGGGCATGGTCCAGGGTCTGGCCGAAGGCACGCATTTGGGTCAAAGTACTGGGCCTGGGCCGGGTCCGGGACACCACAGCGGCGAACGTGCGGCACAGAGTGGGCATATGGAACAGCGAGGTCCGACCTTGACCGAAGGACGCTTCGACTTCGGATTTGCCGTCCCGCGGATGCGCAAGGACCTCGCCGCTTGCCTTGGGGCAGCATGGCGCAACGGCCCATCGCTGCGGCTTGCCGCACTGATCGACCCGTTTTACCCCGAAATCGTAGTGCAAGGCGGCGCGCGCTGGAACACGTCTTCGCTGGTCCAGCGCCGGCACCGCAGCGCGGCGAATTCCTGAGTACGGATTGCGCCGGCGGAGTGCTGCCAAACTATGGGCCAAGGAAACGGATCGCAGAAAATCGCCGAGCTGCGTCCAATGCTGCTGCGAGTGGCACGCCTGCAATTGCGCAACGAGGCCTGGGCCGAGGACGCGGTTTCGGAGACAATCGTGGCTGCGATGGAGGGCATGGCCGCGTTTGACTATCGCTCACAGCTGCGGACCTGGGTGGTCGGGATTCTCAAGCACAAGATCATCGACCAATTCCGACGCGGCAGCCGCGAGGTTTCCATCGATGCGCAGCAGGAAATCGACGGGGGAGACGACTTGGAGGGACTGTTCGATGGCACGGGACACCGGATCTCGGCTCCGCTTGAATGGGGCGATCCGGAATCGAGCTTTGCACGCAAGGAGTTCTTCGCGGTGTTGCAAGCTTGTGTCGACCAGCTGCCGGCGCCGCTGGCGCGCGCCTTCCTCCTGCGCGAGTGGCTCGAGTTCGATACCGTGGAAATCTGTAAGGAAATGAAGGTGACATCGACGAATTGTTTTGTGATGCTGTATCGGGCCCGGCTGCGCCTGCGCGAATGCCTGGAATCGAAATGGTTTGCCGGGGAAGGCTCGCATCAACATGGCTAGGAGGCTGATCATCAACTGCCGCCAGGCCCATTGGCTGTTGTCCCGGCAACGCGATGTCCGGCTACACTGGTTCGACCGTCTGACCCTGCGGATTCACCTTCGGCTTTGCGATTGGTGCAGCATCGTTGGACGGAATTTTGAATTTCTCTCCCGAGCAGCACGACGGCTGGACCAGTAGAGCGTCACGATCATGCGCCTGGCAGTCATCATCCCCATCCACAACCGGGCGCAGACAATTGAAGAGAGTCTGCGCGCGCTGACGGATCTGCGTAGGCGTGGCCATCGCGTCGTCGTCGTCGACGGCGGCAGCAGTGACGACAGCACGGTGCGTGCGAGCAGGCTGGCCGATCGGGTTGTCGCTGCACCGCTTGGCTGGTCCTTGCAAATGAACGCCGGCAGCCGGTCACCGGAGGCCGAAATTGCCGATGTGCTGGTCTTTCTGCCGGAGGCCGTGCGCCTGCCGGCCCAGGCCGACCGTGCAATTGTGCGTGCCCTATCCAACTCCACCAGCCCATGGGGTCGCTTCGACGTGTCCTTTCGCCACCCCCGCGACGGTACGTCCCTGCCATTGCAGGTGGCTGCCGCTCTGGCCAATTGGTGCTCCCGTGCGACCGGGATCTGTACCCAGGAACAGGCGATCTTCGTTACCCGTTCCGCCTTTCTCGCCCTGGAAGGATTCAGCGCCACCGACGGGTCCGCAGATGCGGAATTTTCGCGCCGCGCCGGCCAGCTGGGACCCCCGATCGCGCTGCGGGAACGCGCGCTGGTTTGCGCCACCGAACCCGGTATCCCGGCCCTGTTGCGCTCTATTTTGCGCCGGGAGCGCCTGCGCGTGGCCTGCGCGCTCGGCGTCGACCTGGCTGCGCGGGGGCAGTTTTTTCGTCGCGAATCCTGAGACCGCGCGACTTCCAGCCGCATCCGACTTCCGCAGCCCCGGGGCTGGGGAATTGCTGGGCCGCAACGCGGCGCGGCGGTTCGTGACCACGCCATTACAATGCGCGTCGACCATGGACAAAAATCGCCTTCCAAAACATCACGCGCCGACCGCGACCAACTTCATCCGCAACATCATTGCCAATGACCTTGCGGCCGACCGCTTTGCGCGCCGGCGCTGGAACGGCCGGCCCGGTGACGGCGATTTCCAACACCGGGGCCCAGTCGATACCGCACGGATCCGCACGCGCTTCCCACCCGAGCCCAACGGCTACCTGCATCTGGGACACGCAAAATCGATTTTCCTGAATTTCGGCTTGGCACGCGACTTCCGCGGCCGTTGCCACATGCGCTTCGACGACACCAATCCGACGCGCGAAGAGCAGGAGTATGTCGACTCCATCCTCGACGCCGTGCGCTGGCTCGGTTTCGATTGGGCCGATGCAAGGCAGGACAATCTGTATTTTGCCTCCGATTATTTCGAGAAGTTGTACGAATGCGCGGAGTTCCTGATTACGCATGGCCATGCCTACGTCGATCAGTTGAGCGCGGAGGAAATCCGCGTTGCCCGCGGAACGCTGACCGAGCCCGGGCGGGATTCGCCAAACCGCAACCGGCCGCCCGCCGAGAGCCTGCAGCTGCTGCGGGAAATGCGCGCCGGCAAGCATCTGGAAGGCAGCATGGTGCTGCGGGCCCGGATCGACATGACCTCGCCCAACATCAATCTGCGCGATCCGGTCCTGTACCGGATCCGGTTCGCGCACCATCATCGAACCGGCGACCAGTGGTGCATTTTCCCGATGTACGACTACACCCATGCGCTGTCGGATGCGCTGGAATGCATCACACACAGCATCTGCACCCTGGAATTCGAAGATCACAGGCCCTTGTATGACTGGTGCGTCGAGCGCTGCGTCCCGGTGCTGCGCGCTCCGCAATGGCACGAAGCCGTCGAGTTCGTGCGCACGATCCGCTCACAAGGGGTCGAGGCGGCCCGGGAGTTTGCCCTGCACTGCCACAACTTTTCGCATAAATTGTTTGCCAGCGAGCCCGAGGCGCAAATGCGCGCCGTTTTCTCGCGCTGGGAGCACGACGGCAGCGCCGTGCTCCGCGACATGGATCGGTTCTTCGACCTGCTGGCGCGCGAGGCGCAGCAGTTTGCGCCCCTGCTTACGCACGCTCTGGAGGAGCACCGGCCGGACCCGTTCGATCTTCCGCGGCAATACGAATTTTCGCGGCTGAATCTGGACTACGTGGTATTGAGCAAGCGCAAACTGATCCAGCTGGTCGACGAGCACCTTGTCGACGGCTGGGATGATCCGCGGATGCCGACCCTGGTAGGTCTGCGCCGGCGCGGCTACACCTCGCAAAGCCTGGCGCTATTTTCCGAGCGCATCGGGGTAAGCAAGGCGGACTCGCGCATCGACTACGCTGTCCTGGAACAGGCCGTGCGCGACGATCTCGATGCCCGCGTGCCCCGGGCGATGGTGGTCCTGGAGCCGCTGCGCCTGGTGCTAACCAACATCGACAGCCAAGCCCAGGATGACTGCCTGGCACCGGTGCACCCGCACCTGCCGGAAAACGGCTTGCGCACGATTCCGCTGCGCCGCGAGCTCTGGATCGACCGGGAAGATTTTCTGGAGAATCCGCCGCAGGACTATTTCCGGCTCACGCCCGGTGGAATGGTGCGCCTGCGATACGCCTACGTGATCCGCTGCACCGCGGTGGAGAAGGATGCCGCCGGCAACGTGCTCGCCGTGCATGCCGAGGTGCTGCCACAGACGCGTAGCGGAACCCCCGGCGCCAACAGCGTCAAGGTGAAAGGCGCGATCCACTGGCTGCCGGTCGCCGATTCGATCCCCGTGGAGGTGCGCCTGTTTGAACGGCTGTTTCGGCATGCCGATCCAGATTCCAGCGCATCCGACTATCGGAGCCTGCTCGATCACGACAGCCGCAAGGTAATGCGCGCCTACGCGGAGCCGTCGCTAAACGCTGCGCTGGCCGAGGATCGTTATCAATTCGAACGCCATGGTTATTTCGTGGCCGACCGGTTTGACCATCGGCCGGAGCACCCCGTGTTCAACCGGATTGCGACGCTCCGGGATTCTCGCGGACGCTGACATGCCGCTGCGAACGCTGTCGTGGCGCTATCCTCTGCCAATTCCTCCCCATGAGTGGCGGCGAATTTGGATGCCTTGATCGATGCCGTTGGCCAGATCCGTGCCCGCATAGATGCCCTGCGGGCCCGCATGCGCGTGCACGGACTGTCGACCTGGATCGCGCTGTCCTCCGATCCGCATCTATCGGAATACCTTCCCCAGCGTTGGCAGTCCCGGCGATGGCTGACCGGGTTTTCCGGTTCCGCTGGGACCTTGGTGCTCACTGCCGATTTCGCCGGCCTATGGGTGGACAGCCGCTACTGGGTGGAGGCGGAGTCGCGCCTCGCGGGCACCGGAATCGAGGCGGTCAAGGCGAGCAGTGCCGCGGGCACGGCGCTGTTTGATTGGCTTTCGCAGCACGTTGCGCTCAACTCGGACGTGGGGGTCGATGGAACCAGCCTGGGCCTGGCGCTGGCACGCTCAATCGAGTCCGCTTTGGAAAAGCGCGGGGCACGCCTGCGCCCGGATCTGGATTTGCTGGAGGAAATCTGGCCGGGGCGACCCTCGCTCCCGGATGCGGCCGTGTTCGAGCGCAGCGGTGCGCTTGAGTCCTTGCAGCGATGCGACAAGCTCGCCAAGGTTCGCGAACGGATGGCGGCGGCTGGGGCCCAATGGCACTGGATCTCCAGCCTGGACGACATCGCCTGGTTGCTGAACCTGCGCGGGTCGGACGTCCCCTTCAACCCGGTATTCCTAGCGCACGCGTTGGTGGGTGCTAGCGACGTGCGATTGTTCGTCGCCCCGGGAAAAGTCGCCGCGCCGCTGGCCGAACGCCTGCTCGCCGATGGGGTAAAGATTGTCGAATACGGCCAGGCGGCCGCGGCCCTCGGCGCCTTGGGTTCGGGCGATGTGCTGCTGGTCGATCCGCGTCGCGTGACACATGCCATGGTGCATGCCGTCGCGGCGGGCGTGCGCATCGTCGAGCAGATCAACCCGACGACCTTGCTCAAATCGCGCAAGACAGATTTCGAGCTCGCGCACGTGCGCTCGGCCATGGCGCAGGATGGTGCTGCCCTATGCGAATTCTTTGCCTGGCTGGAACAGGCCCTAGATCGTCGCGAAAGGGTAACGGAGCTCACCATCGACGAGCGGGTGAGCGCCGAGCGCGCCCGGCGCCCGGGGTTTGTCAGCCCGAGTTTTGGAACGATCGCAGGGTTCAACGCCAATGGCGCCTCACCTCATTACTGCGCCACGGCAGAATCGCACGCCATCATCTGCGATGCCACGGGTTGCGGCAATGGCCTGCTGCTCATCGATTCCGGGGGGCAGTACGAAACGGGCACGACCGACATCACCCGAGTCGTCGCAATCGGCAGTACCTCGGCCGAACAACGCCGTGATTTCACCCTAGTACTGAAGGCAATGATCGAGCTCTCGATGGCGAAGTTTCCGCGGGGTACCCGCTCACCGATGCTCGACAGCCTTGCGCGCGCTCCGATCTGGGCCGCCGGCATCGATTACGGCCATGGAACGGGGCACGGCGTGGGCTACTTTCTCAATGTGCACGAAGGTCCGCAGGCCATATCCCCGCACCTGCTGCCGGAGCCGCAAACGGCGATGGAACCGGGAATGATCACGTCGAACGAGCCGGGAATCTATCGACCCGGCAGGTGGGGTGTGCGCATCGAGAACCTGGTGGCCACGGTTCCCGCCGCGCCCAGCGAATTCGGCGAGTTCCTGGAGTTCGAAACCCTGACGCTGTGCCCGATCGACCGGCGCTGTATCGACAGCACGCTGCTGCGCCCGGACGAAGTGGCTTGGCTCGACGCCTACCACCGGACGGTGCGCGCGCGGCTTACTGCGCTGGTGGCGGGAGCAGCGCTCGCTTGGTTGCAACGCTCAACCGAACCGTTGTAGTCAACGGCCCACTTCGATAATCTTCACGCGGACTTTACGCTCCTTGCCATCGCGCACGACCACCAGTTCCGCAACGCCATCAACGCCGATGCGTCCGAGTTCGGCAACAAAGTTCGACAGCGCCTCGACCCGCTTGCCGTTGACGCCGACAATCACGTCGCCCAGATTGCCGGTCTTGGCATTCATCGGCTTGAGTCCGGCTTCCGCCGCCGGTGTTCCGCGGCGCACTTCCGCGATCACCACGCCCGCGATCCCCGCCCGCTCCACCAGATCGGGGCGTACCGGCGTGATGCCTATCCCCGGCAGTGGCGCCCGACCGCGCGCGATCAGCGACGGTACGACGCGGTTGACGAGGTCCACGGGGATGGCAAAGCCGATTCCGGCCGAACTGCCGGATTCGGAGCGAATCGCCGTGTTGACGCCAACCAGCCGACCGGCGCTGTCGAGCAAGGGACCGCCGGAGTTGCCGGGGTTGATCGCCGCATCCGTCTGAATCACGCCGGCGATTTCGCGCTCATAGCCGGTCGGCAGCTCGCGATCCAAGGCACTGACAATGCCGTGGGTGAGCGTGCGCTGCAGGCCGAACGGGTTGCCGATCGCGTACACGGACTGCCCGATCTTCAGGTCGCCGGAAGTCCCCAGTCCGATCGGCCGCAGGTCACGCGGAGTGTGCCGCAGCTGGACCACGGCGAGATCGTATTCGGAGGACGCGCCGATGACCTGCGCCTCGATCGCATCGCCGGCGTCTAGCTGGACGAATACGCGCGAGGCTCCCGCTATGACATGGTTGTTGGTGACGATGTGCCCGCTGCTGTCCCAGACAAATCCGCTTCCGGCGCCGCGTGCCACCTCCGAACCGAAGAAGCCTTCGTTATGGATGACTTCGGTCGTGATATAGGCAACGGACGGGGCAGCGGCCTCGAATAGTGCGACCATCGCCTGCTCCGATGGCAACAGTGGCCCACGCGGGGACACGCCGCGGGGCTCCGCGCGCTCGCGCGCACTGGCACCGACAACCCACGCCGGGGACAGCACCACAAGTACGAGGGACAGCAGCGTGAACAACGCCGGAGCGGCGGCCATGGATCCACGCCCAACCGCGGATCGAACCATGCTTATCAATTTTGCGAATTCCGCCTGCGCTAAAAACGAGGGGGCATTATGGCGTGCGCGCCGGGCCTGCGCCGGACCGGAACTAGTCCATAATTGAGTTCTCCGCCCTACTTGTTTCGCCGCCCAAAATGCCTGAAATCGCCACCGGGAACACCGGCGATCGCAGCTTTGATCTTTCGCTGCGATTGTTGACCGCACTGGTCATCGTTGCCCTGGTGGGCAGCGTGGGCCTGCTCGCCTACCGTTGGATCGCACCGAGTCTTTCGCAAGGCGGAGCCGGCCCCATTAGCACGAATACACGCCATCCGCCGGCCGCGCCGACGACCGCCGTCGCAGGACCCTCGCAAGGAGACCAGGTGCTGATGGACCCGGGTCGAGTCTTTCGATGCGAGGACCAGGGCCGTGTCTCGTTCTCCGACCGGGCATGCCCCAGCGGTGGCGCGAGCGCCGAAACGCCGACCGCGCGGCCGCATCCAGTACCACCCGCCGCAAATCACTGAGAGCCGGCCCGGCCCTTGGCGCGTGCCGTTTGCCGGCCCGCCGTATTTGGCACCCGTCGCCGCCGAGAATCCGCCGTCCAACAGGACATCGGTCCGAAAGCGGCCCCCTGGCCGATTCAGGCGGTTGCTGCCTCCCTAGGCGCGCCGGTTGCGTCCGAGCCGGACGCGGTATCGAGATTGCGCAAGTGGACCGCCAACGCGGCGTCCATCGAATTGGCGTGCAGTTCGAACCAATGCGGCAGTTCCTGCGCCAAGCGAGTGACGACCTCGGAATCACCGGCGTCGAAACGCCGGCGCACCTCGGCGACGACCTCGAGCAGCATTTCGTGTTCGCGCTCATGAGCCGCGCGTGCAGGAAAGCTCGTATCGCGCATCCAGCGTTCTTCCTGCGAACAATGACGCAGCAGATGCTCATGCAGTGCCAGCAGCTTTTCGCCTTCATCGCCGGCCTGGTGCAACGCCGCGAGCAGGTCGTGGAATTCGCGGTGAATCGCATCCATCGGTTCGAAACCGACCTCGAAATAGCCGAAATCGGAAACCATCTGCGCCTCAATTGTCATGTTCATTCCTCCAAGGAGAAACTTGCCTTGTGATCTGGGCAGCCGCTTGCGCACAGCGTGCGCGCGCCACCCGCAGACGCCAATCGCGCATTCAGGCGCTATCCGTGCAAATGATCGAGCGCGCCTGTTGTTCCAGTCATCCGGTAATGATGCGCCGCACAATCCCTGCTTGGCCGGCGACGCTAGCGGTACACCATGACCGGCAGGGTGCTATGGGTCAACACCTTCTGCGTTTCGCTCCCCAGCAACACCGCGCTCAGTCCCCGGCGCCCATGGGAGGCCATGAAAATGACGTCGCAACCCTGCCGCTTGGCCGTGTCGATGATCGCCTCGAAGGGAGAAAAGGATCGGACCACCGTCGTTTCCACTGGAACCGCTGCGGTACGCGCCAGATTCTCGAGCGCTGCCAAACGCTCGCGAGCCACGTGGTCGGCACGCTGCTCGTATTCGGCGATGGTTTCGGGTCGGTACTCGGACAAGCTGGCGTAGGCGTACGGCTCAACAACGGTCACGCCCACGATCCTGGCTCCCAATTTCGTCGCAAGCCCGATCGCGCCCTGTATCGCGCGCAGGGACAGTTCGGAACCATCCGTAGGAACCAGAATCTTGCTGAACATTTTGTACTCCTATTTGCTATGCCCTTGGCGGCGCGCTAGGGGGCGCCGACTCCAGACAGCCATGGATGCATCCTAGAACTTCTTCGGGTGGCGTGCTTGATTGCGGTCAAGCGGATTCAAGCCGCTGCAGCGCACGCGCCGCGGCCGCGAAGCCCATCGTGGCCGTCACCGTGACCGCGGAACCATATCCACCACAAGCCAGCGGGCTGCCCGCGGGTGCGCCCGCCGGTTCGCACGCCGGCGCCGGCAGACCCAGGGCTTCGTCGGAAAAGACGGCGTCGACACCAAAGCACGGAGGTTTTTTGCCGCCGCCCGGACCCGCAAAGCCGTAGTCGCGCCGCAAGCGATGGCGCAGCTTTGCCAATAGCGGGTCGCCCCGGGCGCGCGCCAAGTCGTCGCGCCGGATGCGGGTCGGGTCTTTGCGCCCACCGGCGCCCCCGCAAGTTACGATCGCGATGCCAATGTTTCGCGCATGCGCAATGAGCGCGGCCTTGGCACGGACCTGGTCAATGCAATCGATCACCAAGTCCAGTCCGTACAGCAGGCGCACCACGTTGTCCTGCGTGACGAACTCCTCCAGCGCCCGAACGTTTGCGCCCGGATGGATCGCCTGGATCCGCTGCGCCATCGCCTGGACCTTTGCCTTGCCAAACTCCGGGTCCAGCGCATGAATCTGACGGTTCGTGTTGCTCTCGGAAATGTGGTCTAGGTCTATGAGGGTGAGGTTCCCCACGCCCGAACGCGCAAGCGCCTCGGCGGCCCAGGTGCCTACGCCGCCGAGACCGACGACGCCGATGCGCGCGCTGCCAAAGCGCGCGAGCGTCGCTTCGCCGTATAGGCGAGCGACGCCGCCGAAGCGGCGTTCGAGGTCCGGGGGCGCAAGCGCCGCGGAACCCGCCGTCGTGCCCAAATCGAAATCGGATCCCTTGCCGGACATGTTATCGGCCCTTCCGCGGCGATGGCAGCGCTCTGGTCGGGCACGCGGGCACACCGCATGCCGGAGAAAATGCAACGCATTCCGCATGCCGCGACCGGCAAATCCCGTCATGGCTCGAACCGTACAATGCCCGCAATCCAGGCCGCCTTCCCGCCCACCCGGCAAGTTCATTGCCCATATCACCGTCAACCGACCGCGGAGTTGCCGCATATCATGACCAAATCCACTGATCTTCGCACCGAATATCTTCGCTCGGAACTCAACGAGGATGATGCCGGGGCCGACCCGTTTGCGCTTTTTTCCCGCTGGTACAAGGAGGCGGTCGATTCCGGCGGGCGCGATCCCAACGCGATGTCGCTGGCAACGACCGACGCGCAAGGCCGTCCCAGCGTGCGAATTGTGCTGTGCAAGGAATTCGACCGCAGCGGCTTTGTCTTCTTCACCAACTATTCCAGCCGCAAAGGCAGCGAGCTTGCGCACAATCCCAACGCCTGCATCCTGTTCTACTGGGCCGACCTGGAGCGGCAGGTACGCATCGACGGGCGCGTGGAGCTGGTTCCGGCGGCCGAATCGGACGCGTATTTTGCGCAGCGGCCCCTTTCGGCCCGGATCGGGGCCTGGGCGTCGCCACAGAGCCAGCCCATCTCCGGGCGCGAGAGCCTGGAGCGCCGCTTTACGGAGATGGAGCAGCGGTTTGCCGGGCAGTCCGCGCCGCCACGGCCGGCGTACTGGGGCGGCTACCGGTTGGTCCCGTCGGCCCTGGAATTCTGGCAGGGACGGTCATCGCGACTGCACGATCGCCTGCTGTTTTCCCTACGGGGGGCGAACTGGGAGCGCGTCCGGCTTGCGCCCTGAGAAACGGGGTTTGCCCTGCCCAAAGACGGCCGACATCCACCAAAGGGATGACCCGAAGGCTTGCGGCGCTTGCACGAAGATTCGTCGCCGGCGGGGCATCGGGCTATGATAGGAACTTCCTGCAAGCCCGAGCCTGAAAGACCATGAGCGCTGACCAAATCTCGATCATCATCGTCGAAGACGAACCCGAGTTCCGTCGCCGATTTGCGCAGATCATCGACGGCGAACCCACTATGCGGCTCGCCGGCGTCGCGGCGAACAAGCGCGAAGCGCAGGTGCTGATCGATCGCGAGGACTTCGATGTGATGCTGATCGACTTGGGTCTGCCCGACGGCACCGGTATCGATCTCATCCGCAGCGTCAGCCAGCGCAAGCCCGACGTCGATATCATGGTCGTTACGGTGTTCGGCGATGAGCAGCACGTCGTCTCATCGATCGAGGCCGGTGCAACGGGGTACATCCTCAAGGACTCGACGCCGGCCGACGTCATTTCGTGCATCCGCCTGCTGCGCGCGGGCGGTTCGCCCGTGAGTCCCGTCGTGGCTCGCAGCGTTCTGCGCGCCATCCGCTCCCGAATGGGCGGTGCCGGAACCAGCGGTGCGAGCGCGCCGGCCCGGTCCCCGAACGCCGAGAACAACCCACTATCGGCGCGCGAGACCGAAATCCTGCAGTTGCTAGCCAAGGGAATGAGCTTCAACGAAATCGGCGAAATCCTCGGAATCTCCCCCCACACCGTCACAGCGCACATCAAGAAAATCTATCGCAAACTGGCAGTGCATTCGCGCGGAGAAGCCGTCTATGAGGCGAGCCAGATGGGTCTCCTGAAAACCTGAATCGACCGATTCATGCAGGAACGCCCGAGCTTGCCGCCTAGCGCCGCCCGCCGTCCCGCATTGGTTCTCCGCATCGGGCAGGCACTGCTGGTGGCCGCGGCCCTGCTGTTCGGCGCCATGGCCACAGCCAGCGCGGTTCCCATCCGGAAGCTGGAATGGTCGTACATCGCGCCCGACCCTCTGGCAACGACCCAACAAAGTACCGGGGAGTCTCGAACACCGTTTGATCTTCCACTGCGCTGGTCCTCGGTGGAAGGCTCGCCGCTGCATACCGTTGCCATGCGCATGCACTTTCAGCTATCAGCGGTGCCCGACCGCACCTGGGCCGTGCTGCTCTCGCACACGAGCGAAGGCGGTCGTTTCAGCGTCAACGGACATTTCATCGGGGCAATTGCCGCGGAAAGCGCCACTCGCCACGTCAGCTGGCGGCGCCCGCAATTGCTGGCGATCGATGCGCCCATGCTGGTCGAAGGCGACAACGAACTGCTCATCGAGACCTCCTATGGCCCCGGGTCGCATGCTTTGGCGGGGATCGAAGTCGGCCCGATGAGCGAGCTCTGGAATCAATATGCGTTGCAGTTCGTTCTTGAGTATGTCTGGACTTGGATCGGTGCGACGATTGCCCTGTTGACCGCGCTCGTGTTTGGCGCACTATGGTGGAGACGGCGCGAGGCAATATCGAAGTTGCTGGCGCTGGCGGCGCTGTGCTGGATCGTGTACTGCGCGGCATGGCTGGTCGAAATCATCCCGCCGGAGTATCGCCTGTGGGTGCGCCTCGCCGGCATGACGGCAATGGCCGCATTCAGCGCCACGCTTGCCGTGACGCTGATGCGACTGTCCTCCCTTTCGCGTCGGCGCGAGGAGTGGCTCATCTGGGCCTATGCCGCGCTCGGGCCCGTGCTTTCCCTGGCGAGTTCGATGGGAGCCGATCCCTACTTGAGCCTGTCCTGGCAACCGGGCCTGATCCTGATCATTGCCATCGCCGCCGGCGTCGGCCTTTATCGTCGCACGCAGGGCCTCGTGGCACCGCACCCGCTGGTACTGATCGCCGCGGTCATTCTCCTATTGGCGGCCCTGATCGACTTCGGCAGCGTTGCCAGGTTGATCAATTTCGAGGGTACGCCGGCAATGAATTTTGCCGGGCCGCTGATGCTTGCGGCATTGGCCACGCCGCTGGTCGATGGTTTCATCAAAATTCTGCGCGAGGCCGAGGCGGCGCGCGCGGAACTCGAGACCCGCGTGCGCGAGCGCGAGCAACTGCTGAAACGGAACTTCGAGCGGCTCCGCGCAAGCGAGCGGGTCACGGTGGAGGCGCAGGAGCGCCAGCGCATCATGCAGGACATGCACGATGGCCTGGGTTCACAGCTGATGTCGTCATTGATGCTGGTCGAGCGCGGGGCGGTTAGCAACGAACAGTTCGCCCAGATCCTGCGGGAATCGATCGACGACATGCGACTTGCCATCGATGCCCTTGCCGCCGAGGACGCGGACTTGGCGGCCGCCTTGGGCAACCTGCGGTTCCGTATGGAGCCGCGCCTGCGGGCGGCGGGAATGGAGCTGACCTGGGATGCACGCCGATTGCCCGAGGAAATCGGTTTGCATCCGGACGTCGTCCTGCCCATCTTGCGCATCGTTCAGGAAGCCTTGACGAACGCACTCAAGCACAGCCGCGCGCGTGCCGTGCGCGTCACACTCGCCGTCGAAGGCAGTGGCGAGGCGCAGTCGCTGGATATACGGGTGGCCGACAACGGCCGCGGTATCGCCGAGGAGCGGGTCGGCGGACGCGGGCTGCTGAACATGCGCAACCGTGCTCAGAAGATCGGTGCGCAGCTGAAGCTGGAAACGGCGCCAAACGTAGGCACCACGGTACATCTGCGCGCGCGCATCGGCCCGATCAGCCCAAGCACCCGGCCGCAGCAGACCGTGCTCAACACCCAGGCGATCATCGAGCGTGCGCGGCAGCAGTAGCGCGCAAGCTGCCAGAGCCGGATGCCGCGCGCCCCGCCGTTCAGCTGACGCCGGCGCGGCGAATGCGCGCAAAAGCGCGCCGGAACTTCTCGACCTTCGGTCCGATCACGAACATGCAGTAGCCCTGTGTCGGGTTCTGGCGAAAATATTCCTGGTGGTGCGTTTCCGCCCGTACGTAGCGGTCAACGGGTTCGAGCTGGGTGACGATGTCGTCCTCGAACAGATGCTGCGCTTCCTGCAAAAATTGCGTCGCGATCGATTTCTGCTCTTCGGAGTGATAAAAGATCGCCGATCGATACTGACTTCCGACGTCGTTTCCCTGACGGTTCGGCGTAGTCGGATCGTGAATTGCGAAAAACACGTCTAGCAGCTGGCGATATTCGATTCGCGCCGGGTCGAACTCGATGCGCACCACTTCCGCGTATCCGGTATCGCCGCCGCACACCTGACGATAATCCGGATTCTCAGTGGTGCCGTTGGAGTAGCCCGCCTCGACGTCGACGACCCCATCGAGCTCCTCGAAGACGGCTTCCAGGCACCAGAAACATCCCCCGCCAAGTGTCGCAAAAGCATAGTGCAGTCGAGGCACCGGTCCAAGAGGGTGGCGAATTGACATGGCGGGCTCCTTCCGGGTCGTGGCAGGGGCCGGACCAAGGCTCGGCTCCGGCTGCTTCGCTGATGCGGTCGATCTGCCAATCTTCGCGAACGACGCAGCAAGCTTACGCCCGGAACCGGGACCGCGTTTTTGCAGTGCAATTCCCGCCTTGCCGGCGCTCAAGGCCGCCCTCAGAAATGCCGAAATCCAGACACAAGGGGATGGATTCCCCGTCTTGCGGGGGCGCCGCGATGCGCCGGCCATGCCTTGCGCTGCGCGCCCCGGAAACTGCGGCCGCCGGCCGAAACCAGCAAACCGGCACGTGGAGAAATGCGATGACATTCATAAAGCAGTACCTGATTCGGCTCTCGCACTGTGACCCCACGGGAACGGTGTTCTATCCCAACTACTTCCACATCTTCAACGCGCTGGTGGAAGATTGGTTTTACGAGGCCATCGAAATCCGCTTTGACGAATTTCTCATGGAACGCGGTCTGGCACTGCCCACCGTGCGCATGGAGGCGACTTTTTCCAAGCCCACGAAAATGGGCGAAACCGTCGATTTCTGGCTCACCCTCTCGCATGTCGGACGCACCTCGGTGCGCTTTACGATGGGCGTTGACAAGGATGGCGAGCAGCGCGTGCGGATGAACCGCATCGCGGTCTGCACGTCGCAGCAGACCCGCGAAGCCACGGTCATCCCCAGTGATGTGCGCGAGAAGATGCTTGAATTCATGCGCGAATGATCTGCCGTTGCCCGGTCGCGCACGATCCGCAGACCGTACGCTGTAGCAGGCACACCCGGGAGAAATTCCTGCGGCAAAGCGCTCCAGATCGCCGGCACGGCGCGCGATAGGTTGGGGGCCGACGGCATCAGCGATGAGTTCGGGATTGCCCGGCACATGCTCAACCTGGAGGTCGTCAATACCTACGAGGGCACGCACGACATCCACGCCCTCATACTCGGGCGCCCCCAAACGGGGATCCAGGCCTTTTTTGGGGCCGGCTGATCCTTCGCGCGGTTGCGCCGGCGTTTCTATGCCGCCGGCGACCACCGCGGCACGCCTTTGGCCAGGAATGCGGCCATGCCTTCACGCGCCTCGTCGGAGCTTCGCTGCAACGCGATCGCGCGGGCCGTGCGATCGATGAGCTCGTCCGAGATTTCGTTCCCAGCGACCGCGGCCACGAGCGCCTTGGCCGCCGCCTGCGACATCGGTCCGCCGGCACCAAGCGCCTCGCAGATCGTGCTTACTCGGGAATCCAGTTCGTCCGCCGCGACCGCTTCGTGGACTAGGCCGAGTTCGACCGCACGCGCTGCCGAGATCCGTTCCGCCGTTTGCATATAGCGCAGCGCCTGGCGCGGACCGATTGCGCGTACCACGTATGGGCTGATGACCGCTGGAATCAGCCCGAGGCGGACCTCCGACATCGCGAAGCTCGCCTCCTGCGCAGCGATGCAAATATCGCAGGCCGCCGCCAGCCCGACACCGCCGCCCAGGGCCGCGCCGTGCACCCGGGCCAGCGTCGGCTTTTTCATCCGCGCGAGCTGGCGCAACATGCCCGCAAAACGCCGTGCGTCCTGTAGATTATCTTCCATGGTCGCGGCGGCCGCGCGGCCCATCCAGTGCAGATCGGCACCGGCGCAAAAGTTGCGACCCCGCCCCGCAACAATCACGATCCGGATGGACGAGTCTGCCTCCAGGGCACGGCTGGCCGAGTCGAGCTCCTCGATCAGGATCTCGTTGAAGGCATTGTGCACTTCCGGACGGTTCATCCAGATCGTCGCGATCGCCGCGTTGCGCTCAATGCTAAGCGTTTGGTACACGTTCCCTCCTTCCCCACGGCCGGTGCCATCGGCCGGTAGCAGGCCATCCCCGCATCTGTTTCTTGCGTGCCCGGGCGCTCGATTGTGCTCCCCTGTCTGCGCCCGGCAGGCACTGCCGGTCCGGCGCGTGTTCTAATCGGACCGTTTGCGACCGTTTCTGCAACCTCGATGCGATTTACTGACGTTCTCGGCTATGTTGCGGCAATGCTGACAACCGCTTCGTTTGTGCCGCAAGCGCTCCATACCTGGAGAACGCGCCGTGCCGGTGGCATCTCGCTCGGCATGGTGTCGATTTTCACCCTCGGTGTCGCATTGTGGCTTTGCTATGGAATTGTCCTGGGCGCATGGCCGCTGATCATCGCCAATACGATCACCCTTGTTCTGGCGCTTTTCATACTGGGAATGAAATTGACCTTCGACCCATGAACCCAATGGTCCACGAAGAACTCAATCCGCCTCAGGAATTCGGCTATCGCTGCCGGCCGCCGCGCGCCGCAGCCGATCATGTATTGCCTCCCAAAGCTCTCCGGACGGCGGAACGACAACCAGGAGCCGCTCGGCCGCGCTGGCATCGAGTTGGCGCAACCGGTCGTAGAGGAAATGGGCATAGTCCTGCGGTGCGGTGGCGGCCGTCAGGCGCATGACCACGTTGTCGGCCAATAGCGGCACCAGTGCGCCGGGTGGCGCCATCACCCCCAGCGGCAAGGGCCGCAGCGCAGCCGCCCGCACTGCCAGGTCAGTAGCTGCGACCAGTTCCAGCGGCTTGCGCGGGGCGTAATGACCGGCAGCGCGGCCGGGGGTACGAGGTGCGCAATCGGTATCCGCGCCAATTCGAACGGCACTGCCGAGGGCGGCGCCGATCCGCTCGCGCCCGATCGAACCCGGTCGCAAGATGCGCGCCTCGCCCACGGCAAAATCGACAATGGTCGACTCGATTCCAAGCGCGCTGACACCACCGTCGAGGATAAAATCGACCATCCCGTCGGGTTTCTCCCCGAGGTCGGCGCGAACATGCTCCGCGCAGGTCGGGCTGATGCGACCATATCGGTTCGCGCTCGGCGCGGCGATCGCGGCCGCATCATCGCCACGCGCGGCGCAAAAAGCGTGTAGCAAGGACTGCGCCCAGGGATCCGCCGGGCAACGCACGCCCACGGTATCTTGGCCACCGGTGATGAGGTCGGTCGCACGCGGCGAACGCGGCAATATCAAGGTGAGCGGACCCGGCCAGAATTGATACATCAGCACACGTGCGGACGGCGGAATCTCCCGCGCCCAGCGCTCGGCGGCACCCGCCTGCGCCACGTGGATGATGAGCGGATGCGCGCGGGGCCGACCCTTGGCACGGAATATCGCGGCGACGGCGTCCGGCCAATCGGCATCGGCGCCCAATCCGTAAACCGTCTCCGTAGGAAACGCGACCAAGCCGCCACGCATCAGAACCTCGACCGCGCGTCGCACCTGCGCCGCGTCGACGTCCTTGCGGGTCCCAAGCACGCCGTTCCTCCCCATCACCCCGGCGACCGCACCAGGGAGCGGGGGGGATCCAGGTGGAGGGCAGCGGCGACCCGGCCGGCGCCCTCGAGCGCACCTTCGATCGACTTGCCGACCACGGTCACATGGCCCATCTTCCGACCGGGACGCGCCTCGCTTTTGCCATACAGGTGTAGGCACGCGCCGGGCACGGCCAGGACGCGATCGAAGGCGGGCTCGTACTGACGCCCGTCGCTGCGGAACCAAAGATCACCGAGCAAATTCAGCATGACCGACGGGGCAAGCATCCGGGATTCGCCCAGCGGCATGCCCGCCAAGGCGCGCGCCTGCTGTTCAAATTGACTGCTGACGCAGGCATCGATCGTCGCGTGGCCACTGTTGTGCGGACGCGGCGCGATCTCATTGACCAACAGCCGTCCATCGGCAAGCTCGAACATCTCCACGCACAATACACCGACGTATTCGAGGCCGTCGGCAATGCGAATGGCGATCGCGCGCACCCGCTCCGCCTGGGCGGGATCGATGCGCGCCGGCAATATCGCGACCGCAAGTATGCCGTTGCGATGCTCATTCTCGCTCGGCGGGAAAACGACGGTCGACCCATCGCACCCGCGCGAGACGATTATCGACAGCTCGCGGCGCAATGGCAGCCGCTGTTCGAACACACAATCGACCGCCTGCAGATGCTGCCAGGCCGCGTTCAGGCCAGCCGGATCGCCGACGTCGACCTGCCCCTTGCCGTCATAACCCAGGCGTGCCGTCTTCAAGATCCCGGGGAACAAGGTCGCATCGAGCGCATGCAGATCGACCGTGGCGCTGATGACCGCGTGTGGAGCGACGTCGACAGCGCAGGAGCGCAGGAAGCGCTTCTCCGCAATCCGGTCCTGAGCGACGGCAACCGCCTCGGCATGCGGACGAACGGGACAGTGGCGGCGCAACAGCGCCAGGCTCTGCGCCGGTACGTTCTCGAATTCGGTGGTTACCGCCGCACAAAGTCTTCCCAACTGCGCGAGCGCCGCTGGATCATCGTAGGCGGCAACGATCTGGCGTTCGGCCACTGACCCGGCCGGTCCCCCGCCCGTCGGATCCAGAACGCACACGCGGTAGCCCATGGACTGAGCCGCCAGGCAGAACATGCGCCCCAGCTGACCGCCACCGAGGACGCCAAGCCAATTCCCGGGTGCAACAGGCCTTTGGCTCTGGCGGCCGGTCACAATGGCAAGGTCATGTTGCGTGCCTTTTCGCCCTGGGTCGCGCGATACTGGGCAAGCTTCATCACAAGCACGGGATCATCCAGCGCCAAGGTAGAAATGGCGAACAGGGCCGCATTGGCCGCGCCAGCCTCGCCGATGGCAAACGTCGCAACCGGGATTCCTTTGGGCATCTGAACGATGGACAACAGGCTGTCCTCCCCGCGCAGGTAGCGCGATGGCACGGGCACCCCGAGCACGGGGATCAGCGTCTTGGAGGCCAGCATCCCGGGAAGATGCGCCGCTCCGCCCGCGCCGGCAATGATGATGCGCAGTCCCCGTTCGCGGGCGCCCTCGGCGTAGGCGAACATGTCGTCGGGCATGCGATGGGCCGAAATCACGCGCGCCTCAAAGACAACCCCAAACTCCTGCAAAAGCTCGCAGGCGTGCTTCATTGTGTCCCAGTCGGATTCGGAGCCCATCACGACGCCGACCAGGGCTGGATTTCGGCTTACCACCGCGACTGCCCCGGCAAGTGTTCGAGAGCTTGCTCCATGCCATCACCTGTGACGAGTCGTTCCAGCGCCTCGCGATAGCGCGCGGCGGTCTTCTCAATGATGTCCTGCGGCAGCGACGGCGGCGGCGGCGTCCTGTCCCAGTGCTGCTGCTGCAGCCAGTCACGAAGAAACTGCTTATCGAAACTCGGTGGTGAAATCCCCACGCGGTATTGGTCCGCCGGCCAGAAACGCGAGGAATCCGGAGTGAGCACTTCGTCCATCAGGCGCAATTCGCCGCTGCGGTCCAGTCCGAACTCGAATTTCGTGTCGGCGATAAGGATCCCTCGCCGGCGCGCGATATCGGACGCATGCCGGTACAGGCGCAGCGAGAAATCACGAACGCGTTCTGCGAGCTCGCGGCCGATACGTTCGCATACCCGCTCATAGGTAATGTTCTCATCGTGCTCCCCTAGCTCGGCCTTGCGGGCAGGAGTAAACAGCGGCTCGGCCAGTTGCTGCGCCTGCTGGAGCCCGCCGGGCAAGCGTATGCCACAGACCTCTCCGCTACGGCAGTAATCGCTCCAGCCCGAGCCGATCAGATAGCCCCGCACCACCGCTTCTATGGGCAAGGGGGTGAGTCGCCGCGCCACAACCGCGCGGCCCTCCACCTGGCTGCGCTCCTGCTCCGGGACGAGCGTTGTCGGATCGATTCCGGTCAGGTGGTTCGGCACCAGCGCAGCCAAACGCTTGAACCAGAAGTTGGACATCGCGTTGAGCACGTGTCCCTTGCCCGGAATCGGCTCGCGCATAACGACGTCAAACGCCGAAATCCGGTCTGTCGTGACAATCAGTAGACGATCCTCTCCGACCGCGTAGGTATCACGCACCTTGCCGCGGTAGACCAGCGGCAGCGAACTCAGGTGGGACTGGAGCATTGGCGCCGGCATGACCACGGACCCGGCTGCGGCCTGGATCGGAGTCACCCGAAGCGTGCCCAAAGCACGGACAGCCAGACGCCACCGGCAAGCAGCAGCGACAGCATCACTGCAGCGCTGCCCAGGTCCTTGGCTCGCTTGGCCAAGGGATTGATCTCGAAGCTTTGGCGGTCGATCGCCGCCTCGATCGCGGTGTTGACGATTTCGACGATCAGGACCAGGACCACCACGGCGATCATCAGCAATCGCTCGACCAGGCTTACCGGCAGCAGCGACGCAGTCGGGACCATAACCACCGCCAGGAGCAACTCCTGGCGAAAGGCGTCTTCCTCGGCCCAGGCCGCAACAAAACCGTCGTAGGAATAGCGAAAGGCATTCAAGACCCGTTGCAGGCCGCGCTTGCCCTTCAGCGCCCGGCTATCGCCGGGGGCAGAAGGGCTTTGCATGGGCGAGTCCGGGTGCATCCCGAGCGTCAACGGATGTGCTGCGCGAGCTCGCCGGCGCGGTAGCGCTGCGCCATCTTCTGCAGCGGCATGGCGACGAGCTTCGACGCCATACCCTCGCAGCCGAATTGCACATAACGCTCCTTGACGAGCGCTTTGGCCGCCTCGCGCGCGGGCTTGAGAAAGTCGCGTGGATCAAACTTGGACGGATTCTGCGCCAAGTACTTGCGCACCGCCGCGGTCATCGCCAGGCGAATATCGGTATCAATGTTGATCTTGCGAACGCCAAACTTGATGGCTACCTGAATCTCCTCGACCGGCACGCCGTAGGTCTCCTTCATCTCTCCGCCGAATTCCCGAATCACCGCAAGCAGATCCTGCGGAACGCTGGACGAACCATGCATGACCAGGTGGGTGGTGGGAATCCTAGCGTGGATCTGCTTGATGCGGTCGATCGCCAGGATGTCCCCGGTTGGCTTGCGTGAGAATTTGTAGGCGCCGTGCGAGGTGCCGATGGCAATGGCCAGGGAGTCGAGCTGGGTACGGCGCACGAAATCCGCCGCCTGGTCCGGATCCGTCAGCAGCATCTCGCGCGTCATCTTGCCCTCGGCACCGTGGCCGTCCTCCTTCTCGCCTTCCATCGTCTCCAGCGATCCCAGGCACCCCAGCTCGCCCTCGACGCTTACGCCCTGCGCGTGCGCGGTATCGACCACCTTCTTGGTCACTTGCCAGTTGTATTCGTAATCGGCGACGCTCTTGCCATCTTCCTTCAATGATCCGTCCATCATGACCGAGGAGAAACCCAGCCGCATCGCCGATTCACAAACGGCCGGCGACTGGCCATGATCCTGATGCATCGCGACCGGAATCTTCGGATACGTCTCGATCGCGGCTTCAATCAGGTGGCGCAGAAAAAACTCACCGGTGTATTTGCGGGCGCCGGCCGACGCCTGCATGATGACCGGCGAATCCACGGACGCGGCCGCCTCCATGATCGCCTGCACCTGTTCGAGGTTGTTGACGTTGAATGCCGGAACCCCATACACGTGTTCCGCAGCATGGTCGAGCAATTGACGCATTGAAATCAGGGCCATTTTCGTCTCCTTTCAAAACCTTCCGCGCTTGCGGCAATCGCGCGCCGCAGTCTGTTCGTTCGCTAGCCGTCTCCGTGTCAGCGCGCAGCAGCACGCTCCTCCAACACCGCCACGGCGGGCAGTGGTTTACCCTCGAGGAATTCGAGGAACGCCCCGCCACCGGTCGATATGTAGCTGACGCGATCGGCTATGCCGTACTTGGCGATCGCGGCCAGGGTATCTCCGCCGCCGGCAATCGAAAAGGCACCCTGCGCGGTTGCGCTGGCAACCGCCAGAGCCAGATCATGCGTACCCTGGGAAAATGCGTCAAACTCGAAGACGCCCAATGGGCCGTTCCAGATGATCGTCCCCGCCTGCTCGACGATGCGCGCAAGATGCGCGGAGGTTTGCGGCCCGACGTCCAGAATCATTTCATCGGCCCGCACGTCGTCGGCGCGCCGCACCTGCGCCGGGGCGTCGGCGGCAAAACGCGTGGCCACGACCACGTCCATCGGCAGCGGCAGCGTGGCCCCCTTCTTTTGCAGGGTGTCGATCACCTTTTTGCACTCGGACACAAGGTCGGCCTCGGCAAGGGATTTGCCAATCGGCAAGCCGGCGGCCAGCAGGAAGGTATTCGCGATGCCACCCCCGACGATGAGACGGTCGACCTTCTTTGCCAGGTTATTGAGTATCGTCAGCTTGGTGGAAACCTTTGAGCCGGCGACAATGGCAACCAGCGGCCGCTTGGGTTCGCCCAAGGCCCGGCCAAGTGCATCGAGCTCCGCCGCAAGCAGCGGCCCGGCACAGGCCACCGGGGCGAATCGGGCGATGCCATGGGTGCTTGCCTCCGCACGGTGTGCGGTACCAAAGGCGTCGTTGACATACACGTCACAGAGCGCTGCCATCTTGCGCGCCAACTCCTCGCTATCCTTCTTCTCGCCCTTGTTGACGCGGCAGTTCTCCAACAGCACCACCTGGCCCGGGGCCACCGAGACCCCGTCGACCCAGTTTGCGATGAGCGGCACCGGACGGCCAAGGAGCTCGGACAAGCGCGCGGCAACGGGGGCCAAGGAATCTGCGGGCGTCATGGTGCCCTCGGTTGGCCGACCCAGGTGCGATGTGACCATCACCGCCGCACCGGCGGCAAGCGCGGCTCGGATCGCCGGCACCGAGGCGCGGATGCGGGTGTCCTCGGTGACATTGCCCTGCTCATCCTGCGGCACGTTAAGGTCGGAACGAATGAACACCCGCTTGCCGCGCAGCAGGCCCTGCTTGCAAAGGGAATCCAGAGTAAGAACTGTCATGGAATATGCCGTCCTTGGTTGGAAAGTCGCCCGCAGCCGCCGCAGTGCAGGGAAGATGCACCCTTCCCGTGCCGAAACGAGTCCCCGGGATTATAGGATCTGTGACAACACGCTACGGCGATTTGTCCGGGCCGTCATGTTTCTGACGCATGCGCACGCAAGCGACACGCGCGCCGGCCCGGATCCGAACCCCCGCCTCAGGCTTTCATCAGCGCGACCGTCGTATCGAGCATGCGAGCGCTGAAACCCCACTCGTTGTCGTACCAACTGCTCACCTTGACCAGGCGCCCCGACACCTTGGTAAGCGTGGCATCAAAGTTCGACGAGTGCGGATTATGGTTGAAATCGACCGAAACCAGCGGCTCCTCGTTGTAGGAAAGAATGCCGCGCAGTGGGCCTTCGGATGCCTCGCGCAGGATGCGATTGACTTCCTCGACGGAGGTCTCCCGCGCAGCAATAAAGGAAAGATCGACCAAAGAGACATTGATCGTGGGTACGCGGATGGCAAAACCGTCCAGCCGTCCGTTGAGTTCCGGCAGCACCAGGCCGACTGCGGCGGCAGCGCCGGTCTTTGTGGGAATCATCGACATGGTCGCCGAGCGCGCGCGGCGCAGGTCTTCATGATAGACATCGGTCAGCACCTGGTCATTGGTATACGAATGCACCGTGGTCATCAGGCCGTTGACCAGGCCAATGCGTTCATGGAGCGGCTGCACGAGTGGCGCCAGACAATTGGTCGTACACGATGCATTCGAGATCACGGTGTGATCTCGCTTCAGCACGGAATGATTCACGCCATAGACGATGGTCGCGTCCACGTCCTTGCCGCCGGGAGCCGAAATGATGACCTTCTTGGCACCACCCTTGATATGGGCGCCCGCCTTCTCCTTGGTCGTGAACAAGCCGGTGCATTCCATCACGACGTCGACTTGCATTGACTCCCAGGGCAGTTTTGCGGGATCACGGATCGACAGCACCCGGATCCGGTCCCCGTTGACGACGAGCGCGTCGCCTTCAACGGCGACGCTGCCCGGAAATTTTCCGTGCACCGTGTCATAGCGCGTGAGGTGCGCATTGATCTTGGCATCACCAAGATCGTTGATCGCGACGATCTGCAGATCGTGCTTCTTGCCCCCCTCGTAATGAGCGCGCAGAACATTGCGGCCGATGCGCCCGTAGCCATTGATTGCGACTTTGATGGTCATGATCTGGGTCTCCACCCGTTGATTAACCCGCCCGCGCACCGGCTCACCGGGCTGCGTCCTCGCGCCCTTCTTGCCCTAGGATCGGTGCGGCAAAAATCCCCCGGCAGGCCAGCCCCCAAGCACGACCGCACGGGCGCAACTCCTTGCCGCCTCGCGATCCATAGGGACACACCCGCCATCAGCCGCAAGACTAGCAATTTTATCAGTCGTAACGATGATTTCCGTCATATGGAGGCGGATTAGGGACCGCAAAGTCCCCCCTACGGCCAACGCGGTCTCGCACGCACAGGGCAGTTATCGATTCCAGTACGCTGCGGTCGATGGCGGTTCCCCGATTTCTCGTGCTCGATGCCCTGGCGGTCGGGGCGAGCGTTCTTTTGCCACCGGCTTCCAGCCACCACGCACGACGGGTACTGCGCCTGCACGCCAATGATCCGTTGATTCTTTTCGACGGCAAAGGGAGCGAGTTTGAGGCGGTTTTTGCCCCCGACCCGCTGAATGCGTCTCGTTCCCACGCCACCATCACCCGCGGAGGTCCGGTTGACCGTGAAGCGCTCGTACGAATCACGCTCGTGCAAGCGCTCAGCTCGCAGGACAAGCTCGATTGGCTGGTTGAAAAAGCGGTGGAACTCGGTGCCCACCGCATCGTCCTCGCGCCCGCCGCGCGCAGCCTCGTACGCTTGAGCGGGCCGCGTCGCGAACGGCGCGCGGAGCGATGGCGGGAGATCGCCGTGGCCGCATGCTGCCAGTGTGGGCGCAATCGCTTGCCGAGCATCGAGATTTCCGATCACCTGGAGACGGCACTGCGCTCCGCCCAGGACTCGAGCGCACGATGGATACTCGACCCCGGTGCGCAATCCGGATTGCACCGCGCCAGCGGCGACTCGGTCACCTGCGCCGTCGGCCCGGAAGGCGGCTTCACTGCCGAGGAACTGGCGCTGGCCCACTCTCTGAGATATGCCGGTGCAAGGCTAGGCCGGCGCGTGCTGCGCACGGAGACGGCCGGTCTGGTTGCCATCAGTGCGCTGCTCGCCTTCCATGGCGAGTTTGCCTAGCGTAACGCGCCGCGCGGAGCACTAGACGACGACAACTCGCGACCCAGTGGCCGTCTGTGGTTCGCGCCGCTCGGTAAGAAAGGCCAGCACCGCGTCGCGACGCGCAAGCGTGTCGCGATAACCCAGGTCCATCAATGCGCGGGTAAACGGCGGCTCGAATAGCAGATAGCTGGCAAGCCCGGCACCGCTGGAGCGATAGGTTCCAATTGCCTCGAGAAGCGCGCGGATCGGCCTTGGCAGGACACCGATATATTCCATCGCGATGCCGTCGATACGTTCACTGGGGGAGATCGTCAATGTCTCGAGCGCTCGCAGGCCAGCAGCGCGGCGCGCATGCGGCGCCATGGTCTCCACGACCTGATTCATCTTTTCCAGGCGCTCCACGTCGGTCGCCAGCGCGTCGAGAAAAATCGTTGAAAGCGCATGCCCGGCGACCTGGGCCAGCGAGGGATAGGCCGCGGCATCGAAATTGGGCAGGACGCCGGGATTTCCCGTCTGCCCAACGCCGATGACCAGAATGCGCTCGGCGCCGAGATGGATCGCCGGGCTGGTCGGCGAGAGCTGACGCATTGACCCGTCGCCGAAATACTCGACCCCTCCGGTCAAGGAATCGGACAGGTCCAGCGGTACGGCCGGGAAAATAAACGGGATCGCCGCGGAAGCCAGCAGATGCGGCACGCCAATCTTGGCACGGACGGAGACCCGTTGCAGTTTGCTCGGGAATGCGTGGTCGGACAGCGACTGGTAGAACGTTACGTGTCGCCCGGAGCTGTAGCTCGACGCACCCACGGCGAGTGCGCGCAAGTGGCCGCGCTCGAGTGCCAGATCGATCCGCGAAAAATCGATGAGCCGGCTCAGCAGGTCACGCAAGGGTTCATTGTCCAGCAGCGACCTGGGGCGCGCCCGCAACGAGCGCCGGACGATCCAGCCGATGGAAAGCAGCGACAGCCAGCGGGCACCGGTTCGCATGACGCCGTACATGTCCGAGCGGTACACCTGCTCCGCGTGGAAATTCTCCCAGACCGCGACCAGCTGCGCGACGGCGTCCTGAAAGTTGTCCGACCGGCTCGCCAGGGCCGTTGCATTGACGGCACCGGCTGAGGTTCCCACGAGAATGGGGAACGGGTTGTGTCCCTGGGCGATACCCGGGTCCATGCCCCGGCGTGCATCGCGCAAGAGCGCAGCCACAGCCTTCAGGACGCCGACCTGGTAGGCCGCACGCGCGCCACCGCCCATGAGGATCAGGGCAGCCGGCGACGTGCGCAGCCGCAGCCGATCGGGAAAGCGCTCGCTCATCGATGGGCCGTCTTCGCAATAGCCGGCATTCGAGCTAGCGCTGCGAGCTGGCGTCCACAACCACCAAGGCTGCCATGTTCACGATCCGGCGCACCGTCGCCGAAGGGGTCAGGATGTGCACCGGCCTTGCCGCGCCAAGCAAAATAGGACCAACGGCAATATTGTTGCCCGAGATCGTTTTCAACAGGTTATAGCTGATGTTGGCCGCGTCGATGCCGGGACATACCAGCAGATTCGCGTCGCCCTTCAGGGTCGAGTGCGGCATGATCGACTTGCGAAGTTCGGCCTGGACGGCGCAGTCCGCATGCATTTCGCCATCGATTTCGAGCTGCGGCGCGAGATCGCGAATCAGATCCAGCGCGCGCCGCATCTTGGCCGCGGAGGGAGCATCGCTGGTACCAAAATTGGAATGCGACAGCAGCGCGGCGCGCGGGGAAATGCCCAGTCGCCGGAGTTCCTCGGCGGCGTTGATCGTGATTTCGGCGATCTCCTCGGCACTGGGATCAACATTGACGTGGGTATCAACGAGCGCAATTTGGCGCCCGGGCAGCATCAATATATTCATTGCCGCATAGACCTTGGCCCCCGCGCGCCGTCCCAGCACCTGGTCCAGGTAGCGCAGGTGGATCCCATGGGTCCCATAGGTGCCGCAAATCATCGCGTCGGCATCGCCGTGGTGAATGAGCATGGCCCCGATCAGCGTGTGCCGACGACGCATCTCGATGCGCGCGTACTGTTCCGTGACGCCGCGGCGTTCCGTCATGCGGTGATACGTCTGGCAATACTGGCGGTAGCGCGGATCGGACTCGGGGTTGACGATTTCCAGGTCGGTGCCGGCGCGCATGCGCAGACCAAAACGCTCCAGACGCCGTTCGATGACGGCCGGCCGCCCGATCAAGATTGGGCGCGCAACGGATTCGTCGACGATCACCTGCACGGCGCGCAGCACCCGTTCGTCTTCACCTTCGGCAAACACCACCCGGTCCGCACCGCCGCTGGCATGGGCCTTCTTCGCGATTGCGAAGATCGGTTTCATGAAGGTGCCGGAGTGATAGACGAACTGCTGCAGCTGCGCGTGGTATGCGTCGTAGTCGGCCAGCGGTCGGGTCGCTACGCCGCTGCGCATCGCGGCCTGCGCAACCGCCGGCGCGATGCGCAGCATCAGGCGAGGATCAAAGGGCTTGGGAATAATGCAATCGGGTCCGAAGCTCAGATTGCTGACTCCATACGCAGTAGCGACCTCGTCGCTGGTCTCCTCCTGCGCCAGTTGGGCGATCGCATGAACCGCCGCGATCTCCATTTCTCGCGTAATCGTCGTGGCTCCCACGTCGAGCGCACCGCGAAAAATAAAAGGAAAACAAAGTACGTTGTTGACCTGGTTCGGGTAGTCAGAGCGCCCCGTCGCGATGAGCGCGTCGTCGCGCACCGCCTTGACCTGCTCCGGCAGGATCTCCGGCGTGGGATTTGCCAGCGCCAGGATGAGCGGATCCGGCGCCATCGAGCGCACCATCTCGCCGGTGCACACCCCGCCCGCCGAAAGGCCGAGAAAGATGTCTGCGCCGGTCATCAGATCGGCAAGGGTGCGGGCATCGGTAGACTGGGCGAAACGCGCCTTGTCCTCATCCATCAGCTTGGTTCGCCCCTGGAACACGACGCCTTCGATGTCGGCGACCCAGACATTCTTTCGCGGTAATCCGAGCTCGATCAGGAGCTCTAGGCAGGCCAGCGCAGCGGCGCCGGCCCCGCTGCAAACGAGCTTGACGCTCGACAGCGACTTGCCAACGAGCTTTAAGCCATTCAATACCGCCGCGCCCACAATGATCGCCGTGCCGTGCTGATCGTCATGGAAGACCGGGATCCGCATGCGCTCGCGCAGGCGCCGCTCAACCCGGAAGCACTCCGGAGCCTTGATGTCCTCCAGGTTGATGGCCCCGAAGGTCGGCTCGAGCGCCGCGATGATCTCCACCAGGCGGTCCGGATCCTTCTCGTTGATCTCGATATCGAAAACGTCGATCCCGGCAAATTTCTTGAACAGCACCGCCTTGCCTTCCATCACCGGCTTGGCTGCCAACGGCCCGATCGCACCCAGGCCGAGAACCGCCGTTCCGTTGGTGATCACACCCACCAAATTGGCGCGCGCCGTGTATCGCGCCACCGTGCTCGGATCGTTGACAATCGCCTCGCAAGCGTGGGCGACCCCCGGCGAGTACGCGAGCGCTAGATCACGCTGGTTGACCAGCTGTTTCGTCGGGGTTA
>Ga0209517_10000268_pt1 | contig 92644 bp, 67 predicted proteins | sample PeaSoiMetSII2010_FD_187695 | JGI IMG/M metagenome (GOLD analysis project Ga0209517, IMG submission 187695) | Peat soil microbial communities from Weissenstadt, Germany - SII-2010 (SPAdes) (version 2) | ecosystem: Environmental > Terrestrial > Soil > Wetlands > Peat | place: Germany...
GGGAACTGCGAAAGCACGAGGCGAAGTTGCGCCATCTGCTGAGCAGCCGCCAGTAGACGAACATGGCGGGTGCGGCCCTGCAGCTTTTCAGCGTTCGCGATGGCGCGATTCGACAGCCGCAAGGCCTCTTCGTTGGCAAATAAGCGCGCCGCGTGGGCCGCCGCGGAGATGAAAAACTCGGCGGCCTTGTCGAAGTCCCGGGCCAGCTCGAATAGGAAGGCCACCTGCGCCGCTCTTGCGGATATCGAAGTCGCGTGCCGCACGAGCTCGGCTTCCGCCGTCGCCCGGGCCATCGCCGACCTTCGGCTGGGAGTCAGCATGTCGTAAATAGTGTGCTGGTACAGCACGTGAGCGAATGCGTACGAAAGCGACAGGCTGAAATCCGGCAGCTCCTTTTCATGGAGGAAGCGGACAAAGAAATGCTTACGATCGAGCCGCAGCAGCCGATCCTCCACGACGGCAGACTCGATCCGGAGGACGTCCCCCACTATGCGCGAATCAAACTCCTGGCCCTGAACGGCGGCGACGCTCAGCAGCTCTAATTCATCCGGATCCAGCCGGTCGATCCGGCGCTGGATCATGCTCTTCACGGACACGGGCAGCTCCCGTTGGATGGCATCCAACGGCCCATCGAGCATATCGCGGTCCCGCAAGTGGCGGACCAGGTCTGCCATGAAAAGTGGATTGCCTTCCGTCCGCCGGAAGATCAGCTCGGCGCAACCCGGTGTCAAACTACGCCCGGAACACTCGAGTTCCAGATAGCTGGCGACATCCTCACCGCTGAGCTGCCCGATGTTGACCTCGCGGCAGAGACCCTGCCTCTGCAGCTCTTGCCGCACGCCGATGAACGGGTGTTGAGCGAGAATCATCTCCGATGGACGGTAAGCCATCACCACGAGTATGCGGAGAGCTGCGAGCCTCTGGGACAAGTAGGCGAGAAGTTCGGTTGTAGAAGCGTCCGCCCAGTGGAGATCGTCGATGAACAGGATTAGGGGCTGAATGCGCGAAACCTCCTGCAGGAACGCAGCCAGCTCACGTTTCATGCGTTCGCGCGAAGCCGCCTTAGCGTCGGAAACCACACCGGCGAAGGAGGGATCCGCCGAGGCCCACAGCGGCGCCACCTGCACGTACCACGTGGGAGCGACTAACTTCATCAGATCCCCAAATTCGCGGCCGCAGCCGCCGGAGAATAGGGCTTCGAGCGCTTCCAACACCGGCAGATATGCTTCGCTCGCCGCCAGCCGCTCCGAACACCGGCCGATGGCGGCCGCGCAAGGAACAGACCTCTCGCGCTGCTCCCTCAGGAATTGTTCAAACAGCGTGCTCTTTCCGATGCCGGGTTCCCCTGCAATGCAGAGCACCAGGCCATGACCTGAACACGCAGTCTCCCACCCCGAAAACATTTCTGCAAGCGCCCGCGAGCGACCTACGACATGACCGCTGAAATGGTCCTCGACGGGGAGATCGATACGTTTCGAAGCTAGCGCCGCACGTGCGGACTCAAACCGTCGCTCCCAGGATTCGGTCAGCTCCGCGGGCGCGGCTTGCCGCGAAGTCGCATCCACTCCCGCGACTTCCCCCGCTTCTAACGGAAATACATCGCCGATATCGCGCAGCCGCTTCTTTGGGTCCTTCTCCAGACAACGGCGCAGCAGGCTGACCGGGCTGCCGGCCGGAAGTGCGGCCCAGTCCGGCTCCCTGCTCAACACACTCACCAATATGTCGGGGACGGTCTCGCCATCGAACAACCGCCTGCCCGTGAGCATCTCATACAGGACCACCCCGAACGCCCAGATGTCGGTGCGCTTATCGACCACCTTGCCGCGCGCCTGCTCCGGGGACATGTACGCGGCCGTGCCAAGGATCGTTCCGGCCGCAGTCTGCGAGATGGTCGGGCTGGGCGAGTCTTCGGAGCTTGCCGAATCGCCGGCTGCGGTCCGCACCAGCGCCAGGCCGAAATCCAGAACTTTGACTACGCCGTCCGGATTGACCTTGACATTGGCCGGTTTCAGATCCCGATGGACAATGCCCTTTTCGTGTGACGCCTCCAGAGCATCGGCCATCTGCCTGGCAATATCCAGCGCCTCCCGGAGCGGCACCGGGCCTTTCGCTATTCGCTCCGCCAGCGTTGGCCCTTCCACCAGCTCCATGACCAGGGCGCGGTCTTCCACGCTATAGAGCGCCGCAATGTTCGGATGGTTCAAAGAAGCCAACACCTTGGCCTCGCGGGCGAACCGCGCTATCCGCCCGGCGTCTTCGGCAACAGCTGCCGAAATAACTTTGATCGCCACTTCGCGGCCGAGTTTGGTATCGACCGCCCGGTAGACCTTACCCATACCGCCCTCGCCGAGGACGGTCGTGATGCGATAGTGCGCGATGGCTTCCGGGGCGCCATGGCCCTGCAGAAGGACTTCTACGGCCGCGGAAGCCAGGTAAGCACCTACCGATGGGCTGGCTGGCCCGTCGAAGCGAAGCAGCGATTCTACTTCGGCGCGAACAGCGGTGGGCACCTGCCGCCGCGCATAGCAGTCTTCCCGCTCCAAAGGCGAGCGGTCAGCCAGTTCGTGAAACAGATTTATCGCATCCTGGTTCATTACACCTTCAATCGGCGCGGCAATTCGCGATGGTAAGATCACAGTATATACATATGGAGAACTGCCGGGAGGGGACGACGTCGCGAGTCACGGTTCTCCTGGCAAGGCTGCACGAGGGAGAACACGCTGCTCTCGACGAGCTGATGCCGCTCGTCTATTCGGAGTTGCACCGCATCGCGCAGTCGTTTTTTCGCCGCCAACTGCCCGGTCATACGCTTCAGCCAACGGCTTTGGTCAATGAAGCCTTCGTAAAGTTGTTCGAAGATGCGAAACCCGAATTCTCCGATCGTGCACATTTTCTGGCGGTGATGGCTCGCGCGATGCGGCAGGTTTTGGTCGACCACGCGCGTGCGGCGGGCGCTGCCAAGCGCGGCGGCGGCGGCCGCGTCCAATGGGACACGAAGATCGAGGCAAAGGCGGACAGTGGCAGCCGTCAACTGAAGGTGCTCGAAGTGCACAGCGCCCTGGAGGCTCTGGCGCGAGAGAATGGCTCACTGGCTCAGGTCATCGAAATGCACTACTTCGGCGGCATGACTGCCCAGGAGGCCGCACTGGCGGCGGGAAGGTCCGTCCACGTTGTGCGTCATGAGCTGCGGCTCGCCCAGGCATGGATGCGCCGCGAACTCGCTCGCTAACCTTTGAGAAGCAGTTTGGCCGATTCCAGAACCTGAACTTGCGCGGGAGGTCGGTAGAACTGCGGTTCATTTGATATGATGCCCCGGACGGCGGCCCCAGGGAGTGCGCCGCGCTGAAGGTGCTGAGGTATATATCTCCGACCAACATGACGAACTGAGAGGGGAGTTGCGCGGCGAGCTGATCCTGCCTGGGGATGTCACAGCCGGCGTGAGTAGAAGACCCGTCAATATCTTCGCAGAGGGCGCCTCAAAGGCGTTAACGAGGCTCCGCTTCGGGCCGGCGGAGTTACGGCACCGAGACTGTTCCGACCGCCTGCCACCCCGAGTTCAGCGTGCTGCTCCGGGCCGCCAGGTAGAACACCTGGCCGCCGAAGAAACCCGCGTTGAACGCGATCGGCAGCGTCAACGTCAGCGTGTTACCGCTGCCCGCCACCGCGACTCCCGCACCGCCCACCGTGCACTGGCTGTTGCTGGCCGTTCCCACGCTGGGCAGCACCAGTCCCGTATACGGGCCGCCCGCATCCCCGGCATCGTCCACCAGGTACACCGAACCGCCGAATGGGCCCGAGGGCGCGAAGGCCAGATAGCAGGCATGCCGCCCGTCGATCGCGCTCGCGATCAGCACGTTGGCCACGGTGATGTCCTGCCAGCCCTTGCTGTCGCTGAAGGTGAACGTGTAGGTGCCACTCGAGGAGTTACTGCTCGCCGGACTCATCCCGCTGACCCACGGACCGGCGGGCGTGGCGCCCCCCGCATTCCACGTCCCCAGTTCCTGCCAGCCCGTACTGCCCGTCGTCTTGTCCTCGGCCGACAGGTAAGTCACCTTGTTGCCGGCAAAGCTCGCGCTAAAGGTGATGGCCAGTGTGAGAGTCAGATTGTTCCCCGACGCGCCCGCCGAACTTGACGCGCCGCTGATCGAGCACTGGCTGTTACTCACCGTGCCGTTTCCTGGCAATACCATGCCGGAGTACGGCCCACCGGCATCTCCGGCATTATCGACCAGGTACACCGAACCGGAATTGGCGCCCGAAGGAGCGAAGGCGATGTAGCAGGCCTGCCGCCCGTCCAGCACGCTCGCGATCAGCACATCCACGACGCTCAGATTCTGGTACCCGGCGGTATCGGAAAACGTAAACGTAAAGGTCTGGCTCGCTCCGCTGCCCGCCGCCGGCCCGGCCGATCCCGCCAGAGCCAGCGGCGGCAGTGGCAGCGGCTGTTCGGCAATCTGGGCGAGTCCCTGACTCGCCAGATTGAGCATATCCTGTACCGAGTAGGTGGGGCTGGCGCCTACTCCGGTATTGACTACGGCGGCGGATGAGGCGGGGGTAATATCGCCGTAATAAACCTGCAGATAATTGAGCGGCGCGGCGCCGGTTTTTGTTCCTCCGGCGAGAGTGGGGAAAAGAGAGGTGGCGCTGACATCGTAGAGGCGCGGAAAAAGAGAGGCGGCGGCGGTGCCGTCGAAGAAACTAGCCAGCGCGTTGTAGAACGCTTGCTGGGGTGAGCAGGCGGGATCGGCCGCGGTGGTGGCGTCCGGACACCAGGCCTGTTCCTCGCTTAGAGAAAACGCAGGCGTCGGAAGGCCGCCGCCGAACTGCAGTCCGCCAAGGATTCGAGTCGATTGGGCCGCGCTCTCAGTCAACACTTTCACGGCGGTCGTGCCCATGGGGAGTGGAATTGCCGCCAGCCCGTCATCTTCGACGGCCTTGGCGTTACGGCCCCCGATTCCCGGCTCCGCGAAGTAGGAGACGATCGAGTATTGAGCCGCACAAGGCATGTTCGGAGAACTGCCGCAATACGCGCCGGCGCCACTCGGAGGCGTGTACGGAACGGGGAAATCGGGCAGGCCTCCGCCATATTCGCAGCATTTGGTGACGACGAGAGTGAGATCGCTGAAAATCCGCCCATACATGTCGATGGCGTTCCCCCACTCGTCGATGAAGGCCTGGTCCGAATTCCAATACCGATTATCGGCAAACTGGTTCTGCAGAATGGTGCTCCACTCCTTGATTTCCTCCGCATCGCCAGGCAGGAGTATCTCATCCGACTCAGCCGTGGGTCCGGCGACGGCGATAGAGACAAAGGCTGGGTTTTGCCCGTATCTTGCGGCGAGCGCGAACAGGAACGTTTGCCAGGCGCGCTTGTAGGTCGTGTCCCACGGAATCGGCAGAGGCCTATACAGGGCCTGCCGCACGCCATTTATAGTGGGCGTACTTAGCCCTTCGTCAAAGGCGAAGTAGGCCAGGTGACACGTTGGCGTAGGATCAGGAGGGAAGGGAGGCAACGGGGAAGAAGGATAGTAATAGGGCTGGGGCAAGAAAACAAATTGCCCGGAGCACGAGTTGGTATTGATCTGGTCCAGGACCCATTGCGGCGAACGAAAGCCCGGCCTCACGACGAGCTGAACGGTTTTAAGGGGACTGGACGACGCGGCCGCGCAGAAAGCAGCATCCGTAAGGCTCCAATCATAAGGGTCGGAGCTGTTGTGGGTGGGAAGATTGTGGCAATCCAGAGAGGCAGGGAGCTGATCGGACGTGGGAGGGTTCGGGTTGAGGACGCTCCACTCCACATACACCATCAGCCCCGAAATCGCGGGGTTGTTGGCGAGGAGATCCACGTCCTTAGCTTCATTGGCGCCGACGATGACGTAGACGCCCTGGGGGTGCCTGGGCACTTGAGGCGTCCCGGCGGCATTCGCGGCCCAGACGCCGAGCAGACCTACAACCAGACTCCTCCAACCCCCTCGCTTTTGGCCCATGGCCGGAACCATTCTTGAAATTGTACACCGAGGCTCCGGCCACCGGCCGCGAAATGCCGGCCGCTACTACGACCCGTGGCACTTCTTGTATTTCTTCCCGCTGCCGCAGGGGCAGGGGTCATTGCGACCCACCTTCTGTCCGGCCACCGCCTGCTTCGGACCGGTCGAATCGTCGCCGCCGAATTGCAGTTGCTCGAGTTCCTTCTCCTTCTTGCGCTGGATATTGCGGGTGAAGTCCACCACCGTGTTCTTTGCGGCGGCTTTGGCGTCTTCGGTGGGCTCAGCGGCCACGGCTCCCGACCGCCGCGGGCCTTCCCCGCCACGCAAGGCAGGCTGGCCGTTGGTGTCGTCGCCGCCACCTTCTTCGTCCTCCGGGAACGGAAGCACGGGCCCGGAGTCCCTGTGCACTTGCAGGAAATAGAGGTAGCGCACCGTCTCGTCCTCGATGCGGTCCATCATGGCGGTGAACAGCTCGAAGGACTCCTTCTTGTATTCCACCAGCGGGTCCTTCTGCCCGTAGGCGCGGTTGCCGATGCCCTGCTTCAATTCGTCCATCGACAAGAGGTGGTCTTTCCACTGGTTGTCGATCACCTGCAGCATGACGATGCGCTCGGTCTGGCGCATCATGTCGGCGCCGACCAGGTCTTCCTTTTCCTGGTATTTCTGCCGGAGCCTCTCGAAGATCAGGTCCGACGTTTCGTCCCGCGACAATTGCACCAGGTCGGCGATGTCGGTCTTCGACCCGAACTGGCTCAGGATGTCGGTGCGCAGCGAGACCAGGTCCCAGGTGTCCGGGTGCTTATCGTTGGGGCAGCGCATGTCGATGAACTGGTCGACGATGCCGCGCACCATGTCCATGATGCGCTCCTTCTGGTCGGCGCCTTCGAGCAACCCGCGCCGCATGCCGTACACCGCCTGCCGCTGCTTGTTGTTGACGTCGTCGTATTCCAGCAGGTGTTTGCGCGCCTCGAAATTCTGCATTTCGACGGCTTCCTGGGCCTTGGCGATCCTCCTGGTGATGAGCTTGGATTCGATCGGCACGTCCTCTTCCATGCCCAGCCGCAGCATCAGGTTCTGCATGCGCTCGCCGCCGAAGATGCGCAGCAGGTCGTCCTGCAGCGAGAGGAAGAAGCGCGAGCTGCCGGGGTCGCCCTGGCGGCCCGAACGTCCGCGGAGCTGGTTGTCGATGCGCCGCGATTCGTGGCGTTCGGTGGCCACGATGTGCAGCCCGCCGAGGGCTGTGACCTCGTCGTGTTCCCGGTCGGTCTCGCCCTTATGGCGGGCGAAGATCTCGTCCCACTTATCGCGCCGCGCCCGGTAGAACTGGTCGTGGTGCGAGAAGTAGTAAAAATGCTCGTCGGCCACGTACTGCACTTCGTCTTCGCTCAAACGCTCCGCCACCTTCTCCTTGAGGCAGGCGTCCTTGGTCATGAACTCGGGGTTGCCGCCGAGCAGAATGTCGGTGCCGCGGCCGGCCATGTTGGTGGAGACCGTCACCGCGCCCTTGCGCCCCGCCTGCGCCACGATGGATGCTTCACGCTCGTGGTTCTTGGCGTTCAGGATTTCGTGCCGCACGCCCATGCGCTTCAGGATGGCCGCCAGCCTTTCGGATTTCTCCACCGAGATGGTGCCCACCAGCACGGGCTGTCCCTTGGCGTTCAGCTCCTTGATTTCCTTCGCGGCGTTGCGGAACTTCTCGTCCTCGGTGCGGTACACCACGTCCGGATTCTCCTTGCGAATCATCGGACGGTTGGTCGGTATGACGGTCACGTCGAGGTTGTAGATCTTCTGGAATTCGGCGGCTTCGGTTTCCGCCGTGCCGGTCATTCCCGCGAGCTTCTTGTACATGCGGAAATAGTTCTGGAACGTGATAGTGGCCAGCGTCTGGTTCTCGCGCTGGATTTTGACTCCCTCCCTGGCTTCCACCGCCTGGTGGAGGCCGTCGGACCAGCGCCGTCCGGGCATGAGGCGGCCGGTGAACTCGTCCACGATCACCACTTCGGGGCCCTCGTCGCCGTCCTTCACCACGTATTCGCGGTCGCGCTGGTAGAGCACGTGCGCGCGCAGCGCCTGCTGCACGTGGTGGTTCCACTCGATGTGTGTGGCGTCGTACAGGTTGCCGAGTCCCAGCAGTTTTTCGATCTTGAGCACGCCCTCTTCGGTGAGCGCCGCGGACTTGTGTTTCTCGTCGATGGTGTAATCGCCGGTGGTGTACTTCTCGCCCGGCTCCTTGCCTTCGATGACTTCGCCGCGAATCAGCTTGGGGATCAGGCGGTTGACCTTGTAGTACTTGTCGGTGGATTCCTCGCTGGGGCCGGAAATGATCAGCGGGGTGCGGGCTTCGTCGATCAGGATGGAGTCCACTTCGTCGACGATGGCGAAATGGTGGACGCGCTGGACGCAATCCTCCAGCCGGAACTTCATGTTGTCGCGGAGGTAGTCGAAGCCGAATTCGTTGTTGGTGCCATAGGTGATGTCGGCGTTGTAGGCATCCTTGCGCTCCTGGTCGTCGAGATCGTGGACGATGACGCCGACATGCAAGCCCAGCGCCTTGTGGATCCGGCCCATCCATTCCGAGTCGCGCTTGGCCAGGTAGTCGTTGACCGTGACGACGTGCACGCCCTTGCCTTCCAGGGCGTTGAGGTAGCAGGGCAGCGTGGCGACCAGCGTCTTGCCTTCACCGGTCTTCATTTCCGAGATCTTGCCGCGGTGGAGAACCATGCCGCCGATCAACTGGACGTCGAAGTGGCGCATGTTGAGGAAGCGCCGCCCGGCTTCGCGGACCACCGCGAAGGCTTCGATCAGCAGGTCGTCGAGGGTAGCTCCCTGGGCGATTTTCTCTTTGAATGCGATGGTTTTGGCGGCGAGGTCGATATCCGACAACTGGCGCATGGCCGGCTCGAGGTCGTTGATGGCCGCCACGGTCGGCAGCATGGCCTTGATCTCGCGCTCGTTCTTGGTGCCAAAGATTTTTGCCAGAATGGCATCAACAATCATGGAAGGTCTCGTTACGGGAGGGACTCCGCAATTACCATTTTACCCCGATAGAGAAGACGGACGGTGCGGGCGCACTTTAGCGGGGATCGGCGCCCCCAAGGCGTGGCGGGGGCCGGCAGCCACGACATGATACACTCTACAGTCTGAGAAGGAGCATCGAATGAAACGCGCCTTGACACTCGTGGGGCTGCTCGGTGTATGCGCCGCTCTGCTTTTGGCGGCCGATGTCACCGGAACCTGGAAGGGATCCTTCGAATACAACGGGAACGCCGTCCCGATAACCTTTAACCTCAAGAGCACCGGCGACGCGGTCACGGGCACTATCGACGGCCTGCCTACGCCGGCAGCCGAGATCAAGGACGGGAAGATTCAGGGCGAGGCCGTAACATTCTGGATCACCATCGACTATCAGGGATCGCCCATCAAGCTGGTTTACAAGGGCAAGCTGTCCGGCGACCAGATCCAGTTCCAGTTCGGCACCGAAGACGGGAGCTGGGGCACGGAAGTCACCGCCAAGAAGAGCACGTAGAGGGGAGGCGGCCCAGGTACACTGGCCCCGCGCCGGACAGTCGGCTTGATGGCATCAGGCATGACATTCACATGTCGCGGTGCGTCCCGCTTATATTGACGCCCGTGACGAGGCCCACGTGCCGGCCCACGAAGTCCATCGCGTTCTAGGCCAGTTTGCTGTATTCCCACATATCCGGCCATCGTCCCAAGCGATGGTCTGAACGGCACCCGAATCAAGATCGCGAACCCGGAGGCTAACCTCGGCCCTCCAGGCCTCCTCAGCGCTTTCATCGACTTCCGTATCAAGGCTGTCGATTAGAGAATCGGCGAGTGCCGCTCTTGCTGCGGCGGGGAGTTTTAATGCATGCGTTAACAGCTCCGCTGCGTCCTCAGCCATGTCCTCATTGTATCGTGTGCCGTAAAACCGCATGCGGGCCCAAGCGGCAGAAAAACGTTAGAACTCTATCGGAAACGCCGCGACGCAAGACTCCACTCTTGTCCGTGAGTTGGCGTTTTCGATAGAGCCGTTTGAAGTGAGCCGCTATCGCTTGCGGCGGACGCGGCAGGTATAGATTTTGAATGGTGTTTTGGTACTTTCGTACCACTCAAAGTGGGATTTTCGAGGCCGGTGATGTGGCTTTCTGCGGTCTACGGAAATGATCCTACACCGACGCCTGCCGCGAAGCAAGAAGGTTTTCGGTCATGGATGGAGGCCAATCCTTTTCCCACGCATAGCGTCCGCCGCGATAGCGGCTTAGTTCAAACGGGGTTTCCGGAAAACACAGTGGGGCCAAATACGGCGAAGGGGCAACCGGGCTTGCCGCTCGTCATGCCTGCAAGAAATCATCCGGATCGATTTCCGCCTGCTTCAAAATCGCCCGCAGTGTTCCCTCTGGCATGTCGCCCGGATGGCACTGTCGTATACCGCTTCGTGCCAGGATTGAACCAGATTTCGTGGCTGCCAGCCGCTTGGCGATCGAATTCGAAGCCGCAGAGCTTCAGCTTCCGAGCGATCTCTCTGTACCGGAATCGGGCAAGGCCCCATTCATGCGGCGACTACGATCGTGTAGTCTCGCCGTTCACGTGGTCGGCAGATTCGGAACTCCGTCGCGCTCGCGTCGAGTCTGAATCAGTTTCCGAGCAACATCACGTGCGATGTCGAGCGCCTCGGCAACGGTCCGACCCTGCGCGACGAGGCCGGTGAGTTCATCCGAGGTTGCCAGAAACACTCCTTCCGGCAGCTCCTCAACCTGTATCCGAATCGCCAGCTCCATCGAACTGATCGTAGCATCTCCCAGATCAAGCGGGCTGCGTCGTTTAGTGATGCTGTTCCCACATTTGGGCGTTACCGCGATCATCGTCGCGAGCCGGCGCGCTTGGCAATCTCCGCCAGGGACCGCAGCGCAGCGTTGACGGCGGCCGCATTCGGAAACAAGTCGGCAACGTCTGGGTCAAGGATGACTACGTTTGAGCTCGCTTGCGGCCGCTCGACATATTTCCCGCGGACCAACACCCCGAAATCCGAGCGCTTGTACTCGGACCGAAGTTCACCCGCAGCCGGTTTCTTAGTCTTCTTCATACAAGGCCAGAACATGGCTGGCCACAGATGAACACGGATGAACATGGATAAAAACAAAAATGCTTATCCGCGTTAATCCGTGTTCATCCGTGGCTCAAAGTCTTTTTTTCCGAAGCGCCCTCCCTATCTACCCCCGCTGCCCGCCGGCAACGGCTCGTAGATCACATAGGCGAAGCGCCTGGAATCGGGCGACCACGAGTTGACATTGATCGTCCCCTGCCCGCCGAAGAACGTCGTCACCACCTGAATCTGCGGCGGCTTCGCCAGCCGCGCGCCCGGCATCGGCATCATCCGCAACTGCGTGCCGGGAAGCTTGTCGTTATGCGTCGCCGTGCCTTTGGCGAACGAGAGGAACAGCAGCCACTTCGAGTCCGGAGAGGGATGCGGGAACCAATCCTCCATCTCGTCGCTGGTCACTTGTTCGGCCTTCTGGTCGCCGGGGCCGGCGCCGTCCGCCGGTATGCGCCACACGTCCCAACTGCCCGACCGGTCGGAGTTGAAGTAGATCCATTTCCCGTCGGGCGAATAATCGGGGCCGTCGTCGTAGCCGACGTTGGAGTCGAGTTGCTCCGATTCGCCGCCCGCCGCCGGAATGCGGAAGATGTCGTAGTTCGCGGGGGCGCCGTTGGGTCCGGGATGTTGCAGCACGTAGGCCAGGTACTTGCCGTCCGGCGACCAACCGTGGAAGTAGCTGGGCGTCGCCGTCACCATCACGTGCGCATTCGACCCATCGGCGTTCGCCAGCCAGACCTGCGACCCGCGGGAAGTCGCGGACGACGCCGAAAACGCGATCATCTTCCCGTCGGGCGATGGCGCGTGGTCGTTGTTCAGCCGCAGCGACTGGTCGATATTGACGGCCTCGGGCGTGACGTTCGCGGGTCCGTCCACGGGGATGCGAAAGAGCCGGCCGCCGGAATTGGTCAACAGGTACTTGCCGTCGGGCGACCAGTTGGGCGCCTCGAAAATCGTGTCCGCCTGGTAGAGCGCGCGAATCGACTTGTCCCGCATGTCGTAGATCGAGATCTTGCTGCTGTAACGCTGTTGCACCCGCGCCGGGGGCAAGGCTTGCAGGCTCACGTTGGAGAAAATCGCCGTCTCGAGCACGTTGGCGTCGTGCGAGCACACCGCCAGGCCGACATACACCGGATCGTGCAGCGTCACGGTCGCGGGGCCGGTCGGGGCCAGCGTCTCGCCGGGCTTTCCGGCGAGCATGGTGAAGCGGTCGGCCCGGCGCTCGATGCGAATCCGCACCGGCGCGCTCAGGTCCGACTTGGCCGCCTGCTGCATCTCCTGCGTCTCGGCGGCCGCCGTGGGCCGGAACTGGAGCGAGGTCAAGCCATCCCCGTGCAGGGCCACGTCGGCATAGGCCGAGTCGGGCTCCAGACCCTGACGGATCATCAATGCCGCCTTGCGATGGGCCACCGCGCCGGTGCCGATGAAGCGCACGTCCGCGGTGAGGGCCGTGTCGCCCGACATCTTCTTCCACACGAACTGGAACGCGTCGGCGGTGGCCCACATGTTCGCGCCGCCGCCGGTCACGCGGTACTCGCCCGTGGCGCTGTTGAATTCGATTTTCCCCTTTTGCGGTGTCACTCCCACGTCCCCACTCGATTCGAAGGGGCCGAGGCCATCGGCGCCAAAAGCCGCCGCGATGCAACACAATGCCACGATGCGAAATGAGCCGGTAGTTTTCATTGAGTCCTCTACCTGGCCGCCCAGTAGGCCGGGTGGCCGACATAAGTTTCGTTCTCCAGGTTCGCCTGAATGGCGCGCCGCACCGCCAGGATGTCCACCTCGCCCTGTTCCTGGTAGAGCACCTTGCCGCCGGGCGCGATGACCATGGTGAACGGCACGCCCGCGTCCCAGTGCTCGTCGAATGCCGCCTGCATGGCGTAGGTGTCGTCCGATGCGAACAGCAGGTTGCGGCTGGAGGCGTGCTGCTCCTGGAGGATCTTCATCACGCCCGCCTTTTCATCCGGATAGTTGGCGGCCACGGTCACCAGGTCGAAGTCGCGGTGGCGGAACATGCGGTAGGTCGTTTCGATCGACGGGAACTCCGTCACGCAGGGCCCGCACCAGGTGGCCCAGAAGTTGACCAGCAGCACCTTGCCGGTGGGGTTCGTGCGCAGCTTCTTCAGATCGTCGGCCGTGGCCATCTCCACGGTCACCGGCTCGGCTTCGATTTTCTTCTGTTCCTGCAACTGGCTGTCGATTTTCGACTTCCACTTGGTCGAGCAGCCGAACGACGGCGTGTGTTGCACCGCCACCGGCTTGCCCGCCAGCAAAGCGTCCAGCGCCAGTCGGGCATCCTGGATCTTCACCAGCGATTCGCGCTGCGCGTTGTCGATCCGCCCCTCGTATTGCAGCTTGCGCTCCTTGTCGAAAATGAAAACGTGCGGCGTCGCCTGCGCCCCGTAGGCCTGCGTCACCGACTGCGTCTCGCCGTCGTACAGGTACGGAAAGTTGAAGTGCCGGTACTCGGCCCGGATCTTCATCTCGTCCATGCTGTCGCTCACGTCGGTGTAGCCCAGTTCGGAAAGCAGGATCGCCTTGGGATCGTTGGGCTGGATCGCCACGAACCCCACGCCCTTGTCCTTGTAGTCCTCCACCAGCTTTTTCATCCGGCCCTCGTAGAGCTGCGAGGTCGGACAGTGGTTGCAGATGAACATCACCACCAGGAAAGGGTCCTTGTTGTCGGCGAGCTTGTGAGTCTTGTCGTCGATCCCCGGCAGCTCGAAATCCGGCGCCGGAGAGCCGATCGCCAGGATCGGGTGCGCGGTGCTGACGCGCGGCGTGAGCCGCGGCTCCTGTCCGTGAGCAGCCGGGCAGAAGACCCAGAGAGCGAGAAGCGCTCCGAGAACAATCGCCTTGTTGCGGGTTTGGAATCGCATGGTGGAACCTCTCCTCGTTTCGCTAATGATACCCGCTTTCACGGCGGAGCACCCGCGCGGCCGCCACGAAAGCAGTTTCCTATTGGTGCTGGCACCGGGCATAATAACAATATATGAAACTCCTGTTGACCGCCTTGGCCGCTGTAGGCCTGCTCTCCGCAGCCGACACCCGGTTGGGAAGCCCTCTCACGCTGAAGGAGCCGGTGTCGGTTGCCGCGCTGCTTTCCCACGCCGGCGACTACGTGGGCAAGACCGTGCAGGTGAAAGGCAAGATCGCCGAGGTCTGCCAGATGATGGGCTGCTGGATGGACCTCACCAACGACGAGGGGCAGAAGATCCGCATCAAGGTGGACGACGGCGTGATCGTGTTTCCCAAGGACGCATCCGGGCGGACCGCCATCGCCGAAGGGAAGTTCAGCAAGACCGAGCTGAACCGCGAGCAGGCTGTCGCACAGGCGAAAGAAGAGGCCGAAGAAGCGGGCCGGAAGTTCGACCCCGCGTCCGTGAAGGGCGGAACTACGTTCTACCAGATCGAGGGCGTCGGCGCCGTGATCCTGGGCCAGTAAATGGACCGCTCCCTAACGGTCGCGGCTCAGTATGGGGCTTTTAACTTTTCGATCGCCGCCTGCGCCTGCTGCCACTGCTTCTTGTCTTTCTTCGTCGCGAATGGCAGGGTCTGGTCGCGGAAATAGGCGAGAATGTCGTCGCGCAGCTTCGGATCGATCGCGGCCGGGTCGCGGCCGGCCAACTGGATCGCGAGCTTTGCATAGGTATTGTCCGCCAAGCCGTATTCCGTGGGCCGCGTGGGCTCGCCGGTGTCGAAATCGCGGTTGGCGAGTTGTAGCTGAGCCGGATCCCGCCCTGCGAGGAAGCCGCGGTAGACGTCCAGTGTGCGGTCGAAGCTCTCTTGAAAAAGCCGGTCCATCCGCGGCGTGGGCGGTCTGAAACTGAGCGTTTTCAGCGGGCCGATCTTGGGAAGAATGCGGATCAGGAACGCCAGAATCCTGGTGCCCAATCCCGGCTTCTCGTATTTGGCGCTCCACTCCTTGCGATAGCTGGCGCGAGAGAGATTGTAGACGAACCGGCGCCGCGTCACGCCGGGGCGCGCTTTCGCCAGGTCGTCCTTCGCGATGTGCCAGGCCACCCGCGTCATTTCGGGGATGACGGCGCTCACCGCGTGCCGGTACGTGCCGAGGGCCAGGTCCAGGTCCCCGAAAACATCCTTCAGCTCCAGCGAGTAGGTATCGCGAAAAGCCCGCTCCAGCACGGGCTGGGAGACTTTGAAACCGATGAAGTCGTGATAGGCTTGCGGTGCGTAGTTTCCCCGCGACACTTGCAGCACGTCGAAAGCGAACTCCACGCGCAGGTGCGCGATGGGATCGTCCGCATAGGTCACCACGTCGCCGTATTTGCGCCGCAGCTTCGGGTATTGGATGGGCACCGAGCGGTTCACGGCGATGGCGTGGCCTTGGGTATCGGCGGCGTAGTGCGCCAGAGCTCCCAGCGCGAAGGCATACTCGTTCAGGTTGCGCGACTCGCGAATGAGGTTGATCACGAACTCGCCGCTGCGGACGTAGTGCACCAGGTCGCTGAAGAACCGGCTGCCGAACGGGTAGTAGCCCATGTCGTGCAAGATGCACCCGGCGTATGCGTACGCATGCGCCTGAATCAGTTCATCGGGGGTGGAAGCGGGGAATCGCAGCACCAGCAACGGCTGGAGGCTGCCGTTCCAGGCGGTGTCGATGATCGCTTCGTGGGTGAGTACGGAGTAGCCGCCCATCCCGGAGCACGACACCAGCAACAACGGGATCAGCCGGCAGACCGTCTTCAAAGCGGTGCCCCGCGCCACGCTCGTCATGATGCGGGACACGGCTGATCTGATTCGCTAATCTGCAGCGAAGGTTGAAAGTTGCGCGTCCAGCTCCGCCAGGGCCTTGTTCAAAACCGCCCTGTAACGCGGATTCTGCGCGTTGGACAATTCCCGCACCACTCTGGTGCGGGAAAGAAGAATGGTTTCTTTCTTGCGGATCAGCTCGAGCTTCATGGGATCAGGTACGTTGGCGAGGACGGCGCTCCGTCGGGCCTCGGCCATGTCGATCTGCGCCTCGACCGACTTACTTTCCCAACCTCTGGCCATACCTTTAGTTTACTCTTGTATTGAACGGAATGGGTAGACTACGCACAATTTCCCTGCGCGGCTCAGGCGCCTGCGCATTCGTGAGCTTTCTAACGCTCGCCGCACCGGCGCAGGAATTGCCGCCGATGCGGCCGCCGGCCGTTCCGCTGGTGGCGCACGATCCGTACTTCAGCATCTGGTCGATGGCCGACCGCATCACCGCCGACGGCACGAAGCACTGGACCGGCAAACCCAACAGCCTGACGGCGCTGATCCGGCTGGACGCGAAGACGTATCGCCTGGTGGGGCGCGATCCGCAACGGGTTCCGGCGATCGAGCAGACGCGCCTCGAAGTGCTGCCCACACGGACCATCTACGAATTCGCCGGCTCCGGCGTGAAGGTGGCGCTCACTTTCTTCACGCCGGCTCTGCCCGAAGATCTCGACGTGCTCTCGCGGCCGCTCACGTACATCGAGTGGAGCGTCGAGGCGACCGACGGCCGCGAGCACACGGCGGCGGTGTACTTCGAAGCCGGCGCCGACCTGGTGGTGAACACGGCCGACCAGCCGGTGGTGTGGTCGCGATATCAACTGGATGGCCAACCTGTTCTGCGGATGGGTTCGCGCGAGCAAGCGGTGCTGGCGAAGCGCGGGGACGATCTGCGCATCGACTGGGGCTATCTGTACCTCGCCGCCGGCCGGCGCGAAGGCGTCACCGAAGCGGTGCTGCCGCGCGACCAGGCGCGCACGGCATTCGAGAACGACGGCGTCCTGCCGGATTCCGACGACTTCTCGGAAGCGCCGCGGCGCGGCGCGGGCCCCGGGCTGGAAGTGGCCATCGACTTGGGCAAGGCCGGGACGCGGGAGGTCTCGAGCTACGTGATGCTGGCCTACGACGACGTCTATTCCATCGAGTATTTCCAGCGGCGCGAACGTGCCTGGTGGCGGAGAAAAGGCGCCGAAGCCGGCGACCTGCTGCGGATGGCCCGCCGCGATCACGATGCGCTGCTGGCGCGCGCGCGGCGGTTCGACGACGAATTGATGGCCGACCTGCGCCGCGCTGGCGGCGAAGAATACGCTCGCGTGGCGGTGCTGGCGTATCGCCAGACGCTGGCCGCGCACAAGCTGGTGGCCGATGCCGATGGCACCGCGATGTACTTTCCCAAGGAGAATTTCAGCAACGGCTGCATCGCCACAGTGGACGTTATCTACCCCAGCTCGCCGTTCACCATGTTCTTCAATCCGCTGCTGCTGAAGGCCCAGCTTCAGCCGGTGCTGGACTACGCGCGGATGGACCGCTGGCCGTGGCCCTTCGCGCCGCACGACCTGGGCACCTTCCCGCAGGCCAACGGCCAGGTTTACGGGGGCGGCGAGCGCACCGAGCAGAACCAGATGCCGGTGGAGGAGAGCGGCAACATGCTGATCATGATGGCAGCGCTGGCGCGCGTGGAGGGCAACGCGGCGTACGCCGAAAAATACTGGCCGCAGCTCACCCGTTGGGCGGAGTACCTGCGCGAGAAAGGGCTCGATCCGGAAAACCAGCTTTCCACCGACGATTTCGCCGGGCACCTGGCCCACAACGCCAACCTGTCCATCAAGGCGATCCTGGCGCTCGGCTCCTACGGCGTTCTGTGCGACATGACGGGGCGGAAAAGCGACGCCGCGCTGTATCGCAAGACAGCCCAGGAGTTCGCCCGCAAGTGGACGGAGATGGCGGCGGAAGGCGACCATTACCGGCTGGCGTTCGACAAGCCCGGCACGTGGAGCCAGAAGTACAACCTGGTGTGGGACCGTTTGCTCGGCCTGAACCTGTTTCCGCCCGAAGTCGCGCGCAAGGAGATGGCCTTCTACCTGACCAAGCAGAATCAGTACGGCCTGCCGCTGGACAATCGCCGGGACTACACCAAGCTCGACTGGGTATTCTGGACGGCAACGCTGGCCGGCCAGCCCGCCGATTTCCAGAAGCTGGCCGCGGCCGCCTACCGCTTCGCCAACGAATCGTCGAGCCGCGTCCCGCTGACCGACTGGTACGACACCGTGACGGGGAAGCAACAGGGATTCCAGGCCCGCTCGGTGGTGGGCGGGGTGTTCATCAAGATGCTGGCCGACCCCGAAATCTGGAAGAAGTACGCGGGACGGGCGCTGGCGCAGAAGTAGTTCGGCGGCGCGGCCAGTTCAGAAGCCGATTGGCAATTCGACTACCGCGCCGGCGAGAGATGCCGGGTCAGTTCCCCGGTACGTTCCAGGCGCCGAGGGCCTGCCAGGCGCTGGTCTGCGCTCCACCCAGCGTCTGCGCGGCCAGCCAGACACCCTTGAATCCGGCGAAGGCGGTCTTGAACGTGATGGGCAGCGTCACAGTCAGCGTAGTGCCGCTGGTTTCGACGGCCGAACCCTGTGCCGAAATCGTGCACTGGCTGTTGCCGATGGTGTTGGTACCGTTTAGCGCGATGCTGCTTGCCTGCGTGCCATCTCCATTGTCCGGATACAGGTATACCTGGTTCCCCGGAAGATAGTACGCCACGTAGCAGGCGCCGCGGCCGTCGATGGCGGTGTTGATCAGCGCCCAGACGGTTTGCAGGTTCGTAGCGCTTGACTGGTCTTGATACGTGAAGGTGATGGTGGAGGCCAGGACGTTGCCTGAAGGCGGGCTCATCCCGAGGGGGTTCGGGAACGTAGATGGCAGTGGCGGCACGCCGTGAACTCCCATGACTACCCATCCGGTATTGTCTCCTTGCGCATCCTGCGCCGCCGCATAGACCACCTTGTTTCCACCGAAAGTATTGGTGAACGTGACGTTCAGCGTCAGCGTGAGCGTGTTGCCGCTGCCGGACGCCGAAGAACCGGCGCCGGAGATGCCGCACTGGCTGTTTGAGGTGGCGCCAGACCCGTTCAGCACCTTCCCTGGCAGAAGCCCGGCGCCTGCATCCGTTACGAGGTACAGCACGTTATCCGGGACCGAGTAGGCCATGTAGCAACCCTGCCGCCCGTCGAGGTATTGATTGATCAGAACGTTCACCACGCCCAGTGCCTGGTAGCCAACCGTGTCGGAGAATTGGAAGGTATAGGTTTGCGTGGAGCCGCTGCTGGTAACCGGGTTGACCGAGACCACCCCCGGTGTTCCCACCGCACCGGGAAGAATCGTGGTGGGGTCGCTCGCCGTTTGACCAGGCAGGAGGCTGCCCGACACCGTTGCCTGGTTGGTAATGCTCGAGGCCGCATTCCCCGCAACCATGGCCGTCACGGTGATGGCCGGGTAGGCCTGCCCCGGGTTCAGCGCGTCGCTCCGTGAGCAGGTGTTGTCGCCCGGGCAATTCCAACTCGCCCCGCTCATGCCGGCCACGGCCAGACCGGCCGGTGGGTTCTCCGTCACTGTCACCGGGCCGTTGGTGGCCGCGGTTCCGGAGTTCGACACCGTGATGGTGTAGGCCGCGCCGTTCTGCCCCTGCGTGAAATTCCCGGTGTGTGTCTTGACAATCGTCAGATGGGGCATCGACGTCCCCGGCAGTTGGCCGAAAACACCTACGCCGCTGGTTGTCCCGACGTACACCTTGCCATTCACGATCGTGGGAACGATAAACTTGTTGCCCGCGCCGAAGGCGTCGCGCTGGTTGGGCGCCTGAGCGCTGTTGTACAACTCGGTGGCCAGATTGTTGGCATCGTAGGCGTGCAACACAGCCGACCCTGAATTCTCCACTGCCCATACAATGCCGTTCGATGTCCCATTCGCAGAGATCGATGGCGTGGCGCCCGGATACGGAAAACTCGTTGCCGAGTGCGATGAAGGGGTCGCACCGAAGGCACCATTCGAAAACGCGAACGAGAGAAGATGGCCGCTCTGCGGACCGTAATAGAGCCTGCCATTGAACCACGCCGGGGCCGACCAGACCCCGCCACTCAGGGCGCCGGCCAGTTCCTGGAAGATCGCGTTTCCCCCCGGGCTGAACTTCCCCATGTTGTCCCGGTCCACGACGTAGATGTTGCCGTCCTTTCCGGCGCCGACGCCCAGCGCGCGAGTCACCCCGTGAGAATCGTTCAGCGCCGGCAGCAGCAAGTCCCCACCTGAGCCAAGGTCCTGGTCCGCGTCAGATTCCGCCACCGTGTCGGACATGGTGAAATAGTCCGCCACCGACAAACCTCCCCCGGCCGTCGACAGCTTGATGAACCCGTTGCCATAGTCTCCCCTGTCAGGGAAGCCCGCGGTGAGCGTGGTATCGAAGGTGCCGTTGCCCAGGAGGATATACAGATTGCCGCCGGCGTCCGCCGCCGGTCCGGCCCCCGCGCCCCAGATGCCCCCTCCGCTCCCGTTGGGGGTCAGATTCAAGACGCTCACCTGCGCGAGGGTGGATTCGCTATATCCGATCACCCACGACGTGTAGGGAGAAATATCACAGTGCGAAGTCCAGCTTGTGTAGAGTACTCCGTTGGCAATGACCAGGCCGGAGCGCTCCTCGTGCTGTGCCGCGCTGAAGGTAAGCAGCGTCCCATTGCCCTCGGCTCCGCTGCCCGGATAGGTGGCCTGGACTTCCATCGGTCCACCAAACTCTTCGTTACCCGTAGTAAGATCCAAGGCGTGCACTCGCTGATGATAGGTCCCGTTGCCATCTTTCGACATCGCCACCACATATATGGTGCCGTGCGGCCCCATTTGCAGATCGATTGCCGGCGTTGCCGTAATTCCGATCTCGGGTATCACCTGCGAACAATTGCGGCTATCCGATGGCGTCTCATTGCTGCCGAGCAGCGTCACGGACCAGAGGGGCGTTCCGGCGTCGGCATCAAAGGCGTAAGCCGTGTCATGTTCCGACATAACAAACAGCACATTGTGAAGGCCCTTGCCAGGAATCTGAAGGAGCGGGACATAGAGGGGCTGAGCGTCCACCTTGCCGTCGGCGGCAAGCTGGAACAGTTTACCGAAATCGGCCATGTTGACGTTGGCAGGTGTCAGGATGGTCTCTTGCAGGTTCTGCCCGGTGCGGGCGTTGTCATTGTGCCAGGTGAGCACGCTGGCTTGTCCGTACAATGACGCCGCCGAAAATGCGGCGATTGCCAACCCCAACGCGGCTTCCCAATGGCTCCGAGCGCTCCGCATAGCTTCCCCACCGGCCCCGCACGATTCTGGAACAGATGCCGGAGCCCCGCGATATCCAATCTACACGAGATGGCCACGGGTCCGTTTGATGGTCATGAGCAGTAAGTGACAATTCAGTGTATTAATCATCACCAGAGGCCGCATATAAGGGTCAAAACATCGCCGCCTCTCGGTACGCAGAAGATCACCAACGACCGGGAGCGCGTCTCCGCCGCGTGTCCGCGAGGTTGGCGCGAGGTTGGCGCCTTGCAATTTCGGAGTCGATCTGATAGATTCGCTGTCCAGTATCGTCCCCCAGAGGTGTCTGTGAAACGCTGCTTCGCCGTCTCGAGTTTCCTCGGCCGCCCATGCCGCAGGTCATCGGGATTACCGAGGCTGGTTCGGGTGGTGGCTGCTTAGATCCCCGGCGCCAAAGCCCGGGGAGTGAAAGGGAGGGATCGAAATGAAAAACATATCCTGGCTGGTCCTGGTAGTCTGCGTCCCGGTCCTGCTTCTCGCGCAGAGCGACCGCGGAACTATCACCGGAACCGTCGCCGATCCAACAGGCGCAATTGTTCCGGGAGCCACGTTGTCGCTGAAACATTCCGAGACCGGTGCGGTTTATGAGACCTTGACCACCGAGACCGGCAACTACACCCTGCCATCGCTGCCGTCGGGCAACTACGAGCTGACGGTTGTCCGGCCGGGATTCCAGAGGTACGTGCAACCGGGAATCCATGTCCAGGTGGCCACGACTTTGCGCGTCGATGTCATCCTCAACTTGGGATCGGCCACGGAAACCGTTACCGTTACCGGCAGTGCGCCGCTGCTCAAGACCGAAAGCTCGGAGCAGAGCTTCAATATCACCGGCGACGAGGTGAACGAGCTGCCGCTGACCAAGGGCAGCGCCGGCCTGCGCAACCCCATCGGTTTCGCCATTCTGAACCCGAGCGTCAGCGTACCGAATGCCAGCAACCTGCAGATGCGGGTGAACGGCATGCCCGACAACACCTATCGCGCGCTGGTGGACGGCCAGGACGTCACCAACGGCATCGACCCGACCCATCTCTCCGAATCCCATCCGTCGATGGAGGCGTTGCAGGAGGTGCAGTTGTCCACGAGCAATTTTTCGGCCGAGTTTGGGCGCGTGGCGGGCGGGTTGGTCAACCTCACTTCGCGCTCGGGGACCAACGGTTTTCACGGCAGCGGGTACGAATACTTCACCAACGAGGACTTGGGCGCCGGACAGCCGTTGACCAGCTCGGGCAACGGGCACCTGGTGCGGCCCGTTAACCGGAGCCACGACTTCGGCTTCACGGCCGGCGGCCCGGTGATGATTCCTAAGATTTACAACGGCAGGAACCGGACGTTTTTCTTTTTGAACCTGGAGGAGTGGCGTCAGAAGGCCGCTACCGGCGGAACCTTCACAACGGTCCCGACGAATGCCTATCGCCAGGGTGATTTCAGCGCGGCGCTGACCGGAGGAAAGAGCCTGGGGAAGGATCCACTGGGGAATACCATCGCGGTGAACACCATCTACGATCCGCTCAGCGATCAGGTGGTAAACGGCCAGACGGTGCGCACGGCGTTTCCAGGGAATCTTGTCCCCGCCAGCCGCATCGATCCTGTCGCCGCCAAAATCCAGGGTTATATTCCGGCTCCCACTAATGCCGCGCTGATCAACAACTTTGCGGTGGCCGATTCGAACACGACCATCAAGACGGTTCCCAGTGTCAAAATCGACGAGAACGCCGGGGAGAAAACCAAGATTTCGTTCTACGCGTCGGAATGGAGACAGGACAGGAACAAGAATGCGCTGGATGGCCTTCCATGGCCCGTATCGAATGCGCGCATCTACATCGACCGCACGCCGACCTACCGGCTCAACATCGATCGCACCATAACGCCCACCCTGCTGGTGCATGTGGGCGGGGGTGTAGTGCACTATGTTCACACGGACTCGGCGCCGCCCAGCGTGCTGGACTTCGACGCGGTGAAAGAGCTCGGCCTGGTGGGCGCGGCGGTGAACCCGTCGGGGTTCCCGTCGATCAGCGGGCTGAGCGCGGCCACCAACGGCGGCATGGCTTCGAACATCGGGCCCACCAACGCGGGCACCTATCACAACGACAAGCCCACTACGGTGGGCAGCGTCACCTGGATCCGCGGCAATCACAGCTACAGGGCCGGCGGGGAATGGCAGAAGGACATCTGGACCAGCGTGAGCTCGGGCGGCACCTATGGCAACTACAGCTTTGGGGCCACCCCGACGGGCCAACCCTACCTGGGCACGACCAGCATCAGTGGGAACTCGATCGGCTTCCCGTACGCCAGTTTTCTGCTGGGCGACGTCAACTCGGCCAGCGTCTCCAATTACCAAGACGGGCAGTGGCGCAAGCACAATTTTGGCTTTTACGTGCAGGACACCTGGAAGATCACCCGGAAGCTGACCCTCGACTACGGCATTCGCTGGGATTACCAGACGGCCTACCAGGAGTTGTACAACCGGAATTCGGAGTTTGCGCCGCTGGTCCCGAATCCTTCGGCTGGCGGTCTGTTGGGCGCCACGCAGTATGAAGGCTACGGCCCGCTCCGCTGCAATTGCAGCTTCACCAATACTTACCCCTATGCGCTGGGTCCGAGAATCGGCGTTGCCTATCAGTTCGCGCCGAAGACCGTGCTTCGTGCCGGCTGGGGTCTGGTCTACGGCACTACCGCCGTCGTCAACTATCAGTTGGGCGGGGCCCTTGGCACCGGCTTCAACACACTGTCATTCAGCAACCCGGCCTACGGGGAGCCGGCGCTGTCCTTCCAGAATGGGTTGCACTACAATACGGCGGACCTGTACGCCGCGACACTCGATCCGGGAATTCGGCCTACCCCCGGCCAGATCAACAGCCCCGGCCCGTATGAAGATCCCAGCGGCGGGAGACCGGGGAGAATCAACCAATGGAACATCTCGCTGCAGCGCGAGATCAGCCAGGACCTGATGGTGGAAGCGGCCTACGTGGGCAACCGCGCGGTTTGGCTGCAATCGGACGGGCTGGTGGACTTCAACGCCTTGAGCCAGCAGCGGCTGGCTTCCTTCGGTCTCGATATCAACAACGCGGCAAACCGGGCTCTCCTGATTCTGCCGTTGACCTCGCCGCAGGTGATAGCCGCCGGTTTCCAGGCTCCGTATGCGGGATTCCCGACATCTTCGACCCTGGCGCAGGCGCTTCGTCCCTACCCGCAATTCGGCAGCCTGGGCGGCCGCTGGGTGGCGCGCGGCAACAGTTGGTACGACTCGTTCCAGAGCAAGCTCACCAAGCGCTACGGCCACGGTCTCACCGCCACGGTGGCTTTCACCTGGCAAGAGGAACTGAATCTCGGTGCGGGGGGCCTGGGCGCCAACATCTCCGGCACGCCCGTCAACGATATCTTCAATCGCGACCAGAACAAGTACATTTCGGCCGACTCGCAGCCCTTTCAACTGGTCTTCGGATTCAACTACCGGATGCCGGCCTTTACCTCCAATCGCTGGGTGCGAGCCGTCCAGCGCGATTGGACCCTCGGCGGCGTCTTCCGCTACGCCAGCGGCCTCCCCATTCTGGCTCCGTCGGCTCAAAACAATCTGAGCACGCTGTTGTTCCGCGGCACCTTTGCCAACCGGGTGCCCGGCCAGCCGCTGTTCTTGAAGGATCCCAATTGCCACTGCATCGATCCCAACAAGGATTTCATACTGAATCCGGCGGCGTGGTCCGACCCCGCTCCGGGCCAGTTCGGCACCGCGGCGGCGTATTATAACGACTATCGCCAACAGCGGCGGCCCGCGGAGACCGCGAGCCTGGGGAGACTGTTCCGGATTCGCGAAGGCATGTCGCTCGAAGTCCGCGCGGAGTTCTTCAACGTCTTCAACCGCACCGAGTTCAATAATCCGGATTCCACCAACGCGCTGGCCCCGCCAATAGTCAATTCGGCCGGGGTTCCCACTTCGGGTTTCGGCCGCGTGAATCCGGGATCCGTGTTCTCGCCGCCGCGATCGGGTCAGCTTGTGGCGCGCTTCCAATTCTGAGGGGCAGTCCGATGAGAGACACGAAGACTTCGAAGTTTCCGGCAGTCCTCGCCCTGATGGCCGCCGGCTTGCTGCCCTCGTACGCAGAGCAACTGCCGACCATCCGCGTCTCGGAGAACGGCAGGTTCCTGGTCAAGCAGGACGGCTCGCCGTTCTTCTACCTGGCGGACACCGTCTGGGGGCTGTTTCACCTCACGCGCGAAGACGCCGACCTGGTGCTGAAGGACCGGGCCGGGAAACGCTTCACCGTCATCCAGGCGATCGTGGCGCACTGGGGCGGCCTGGGCACGCCAAACCCTTACGGCGACGCTGTCTTCGTGGACAAAGACCCCGCGCGGCCCAACGAAGCATACTTCAAACACGTGGACTACGTGGTCGACCGGGCCGAATCGCTGGGCCTCTACGTCGCGCTGGTTCCCCTGTGGTGCAAAGAATACGTAAATGAAAAGGGCTCGATACTAACCAAGACTACGGCATTCAGCTACGGCAAGTTTCTCGCCAGCCGCTATAAAGACAAGCCGGTGTTCTGGATCCTGGGGGGCGATTGGTACCCGGATGGCGTGGAGGACCTCATGCGAGCCATGGCCGCAGGAATCACGGAGGGCGATGGGGGCACGCATCTGAAGACTTATCATCCCACCGGGATCCAGAGTTCCGGCAACTGGTTCCACGGCGAAAAATGGCTGGACTTCAACATGGTGCAGTCGCGCCACATGATCTACAACCGGACCTACGACCTGATTGCCAGGGACTGGGACCGCACGCCGCCCAAACCGGTGGTGGAAGGCGAGTCGGTTTATGAGGGAATCCAGGACGAGTTGGTGTACAACGATCCCAACGCGAAACTGATCCAGCCGGCGGACGTGCGGCGGGCCGCTTACTGCTCCATCTTCGCCGGGGCCGCGGGCTACGCGTACGGCAGCCATGGGGTCTGGAACTACCGGAGCTCCGCGGGGGCGCCGCGTGGGGATTCGCGCCTGGGCGTGAACCTCTCCTTCAAGGACGCGTTGCAGCGCGAGGCGGGGACGCAGTTGCAATATCTCCGCGCGCTGGTGGAATCGCGGCCCGTGCTGATCCGCATCCCGGACCAGTGGCTGATCGTGAACGATCCGCTGAGCACGGTGGATCGCATCCAGGCCTGCCGGGGGTCGGACGGCAGCTACATCTTCGTGTACTCCTCTTCCGGCAAGCCCGTGCGCGTTCGCCTGCGGGACAAGATCCACGAAAATCTCACCGGCAAGGTGGCGCGCGCTTACTGGTACGATCCGCGCAAGGGAACATCGACGCTGATCGGGGAGATCCCCAAGACCCAACCGGGCGACCGGCCCGCGGACCAGCGGCGAGGCGATATCACGCGCGAGTTCACGCCGCCCTCGAGCGGCCCGGGAAACGACTGGGTGCTGGTGCTCGATGATGCCGCCAGGAATTATCCCGCGCCGGGAATGCGGTAGGAGGACACATTCGATGCGATACACAACTGGCTGGCTGATGGCCGTTACTGTCGCGGCCCTCGGCATCGGGCGCGGGCAGACAGTTCCACGGCTCCGCGTTTCGGAGAACGGACGGTACTTCGTCACCGAGGGCGGCGCGCCGTTTTTATACCTGGCCGACACCGCCTGGGGCCTCTTTCATTTCAGCCGCGAAGAAGCGGATCTCTACCTGAAGGACAGGGCGGCGAAGAAGTTCACCGTCATCCAGGCGATTGTGGCGCACTGGGGCGGCCTCGGGAGCCCCAATGCCTACGGGCAGGCCGTTTTCCTCGACAAGGATCCGAAGCGCCCCAATGAGCAATATTTTCAGCACGTCGACTACGTGGTGGACCACGCGGCGTCACTGGGCCTCTATGTCGCGATGGTTCCCATCTGGTCGAACGAGTACGTGAAGGAGACCGGTTCGGCCATCGACAAGCCCGCGGCGTTCAGTTACGGCAGGTACCTGGGCGCGAGGTACAGGAACAAGCCCGTGATCTGGATTCTGGGCGGCGATTACTTCGCCGACGGAGTGGAGGAAATCTGGCGCTCCATGGCGGCCGGCATCGCCGAGGGGGACGGCGGCACACACCTGAAGACCTATCATCCCAAGTCGCCGCGCAGCTCCGCGCAGTGGTTTCATAACGACGCCTGGCTGGCCTTCAACATGCTGCAAACCGGCCACACGATCTGGAACCGCAACTACGACCTGGTGGCCGAGGACTGGAACCGCAAGCCAGTGAAACCGGTGGTGGATGGAGAAGGCGGATACGAGGGCATCGCCGACGGGTTTGTGCCGGGCGGAAAGATCGAGGCCCACGACGTGCGCCGGATCGCCTACTGCGCCCTGTTCGCGGGAGCCGCGGGCTATTCGTACGGAGGCCACGGCGTATGGGGTTACCGTGGTTCCAGCGGGAACCCGCAGGCCAGGGGCCCGGCCGGCGGCGACTCGCGGCACGGGCCAGCGCCGCCTTTTAAAGACGCGCTGCAATTGCCCGCGGCATCGCAGATGCAGCACCTGCGCGCGCTTTTGGAATCCAGGCCCATGCTCGCCCGCATTCCCGATCAATGGTTGCTCGCCAACGATTACATGGGCACGGTGGACCGCATCCAGGCCTGCCGGGCTTCCGACGGAAGTTACGCATTCATCTACACCGCATCCGGTTCGAAGCTGCACGTCCGAATGGTGGACCGCTTCTATCCAAAAGTGTCAGGCAAGATGGTGCGGGCTTCGTGGTTCAATCCGCGCACGGGCGCGCTCACCGTCATCGGGACGCTCGAGAAAAAAGATTTCATGGACTTCACGCCGCCCTCCAGCGGGCGCGGAAACGATTGGGTGCTGGTGCTCGATGACGCCGCCAGGAATCCGTAAGCGGGCCGGCGTTTCGCACTTCCGCGGCAGGATGTGGTACCTTAAGCCCCGGGGAATTCCACTGTGCACAGGCGAGGTTTTCTCAAAGCAATCCCGGCGGTGATGCTGCCGGCTGTGGAGTCGGCGCCGCGCCTGAAGATCGCGGACGTCCGGGTGGTCGCGCTGAAGACCATCCGGGAGACCGGTACCATGGAGGCGGCCTGGAACCCGGGCACCCGGACGACCTACCGGATGGGCGGCGGTTCCTTCACGGAGATCCGGACGGACCAGGGGCTGACAGGAATCGGGCCAGGCATGGATGCCGCGTCCGTGCCCGCCAGCAAAGCTCAATTGCTGGGCAAGGATCCCTTCGACATCGAACAGTTCGCCGGCCCGCTGCGGTACTACCTGGGAGCTAACTCGCGCGCAGTCTCGAGTCTCGAGATCGCCCTCTGGGATCTCATGGGCAAGGCGGCCCAACAGCCGCTCTACAAGCTTTGGGGGGCGGCCAAGGAACGCGTGCCCGCGTATGCCAGCATGATTCAGCTATCGACCCCCGAAGAAAGGGTCCGGATGGCTGCCGAGCTCAAAGCCCAAGGTTGGAAAGCCATCAAGCTAAGGCTGCATTACCAGACCATGAAGGAGGATATCGGGCTGGTCGAGGCGGTCAGGAGGGCGGTGGGCGAAGACATGGAGATCATGACGGACGCCAACCAGGCGCAATCCGCGGGCACGTGGCAGCCGGGAGTGCAGTGGGATTTCCGCCGGGCCGCCGAGACCGCGCGCGAGTTGCAGCGCCTCAAGGCGCTTTGGCTCGAGGAGCCGTTGTGCCGCTACGATTTCGACGGGTTAGCCGAACTGAACCGGCTGGTCGAGATGCCGATCGCCGGAGGAGAGAACAATCACGGAGTACACGAGTACCGCTGGATGCTGGAGAGGGGAGTTTTTGACATTCTCCAGCCGGACGTGATGGTGGCGGACGGAGTCACGGGATTCCGCCAGATCGCGGGGCTGGCGGCGGCGTTCAACAAGCGGGTGATTCCGCATCACGGCGGCGGAAACCTGGGGACGATTGCCCAACTCCACTGCATCGCCTGCTGGCCGCACTCCCCCTGGATTGAGCTTCTGCACGACCCGCCGATCGCAGCGTATACGAACGGCTTTGCCATTATGGAAGACCCGCCGCTGGTAGACAAAGGAGGATATCTGAGCCTGCCGCAGGGGCCGGGGTTGGGTGTCACGATCAAGAAAGAGCTGATCGCGTAGGGTGGCGCTGCCGGGGCCAACGGTGATCGGCGCCAGCGGGTGGGGCGCCCGATTTCCGCTTAAGCTGGAGAGCATGGAAACCACAATTCGCGTCGCCGTCATCACCGGCGCCAGCCAGGGTATCGGCCGGCGAACGGCTGAGGTGCTCGCCGGCAAGGGGTACGCCCTTGCGTTGAACGACATCCGGTCCATGCAGGGCACGCTGGACGCTGTCCGCCAAATCGGGGCGGAGGCCATCGAAGTCCTGGGAGACGTTTCGAGCGAAACCGAGGTCGATCGCATCGCCCAGACCGTCGAGCAGCACTACGGAAGAGTGGACCTGCTCGTCAACAACGCCGGTATCAGTTTTATCCGGCCGGCCGAAGATACCGGCGCGGAAGAGTGGCGCCGGGTCCTGGAAGTGAACCTCACCGGGCCGTTCCTGTTATGCCGCGCATTCGGCAAACTGATGCTGCAACGGGGAGAGGGCGCCATTGTGAATGTTGCCTCGGTGGCCGGCCTTGCAGGCATCGGCGACCGCGCTGCCTACAATGCGAGCAAGCACGGACTGATCGGGCTCACGCGAACGCTGGCCTCCGAATGGGGCGGCCGCGGCGTGCGATGCAATGCTGTTTGCCCTGGCTGGGTGAAGACCGAAATGGACGAAGCCGACCAGGCCGGCGGGTCCTACAGCGACGCCGATATCGAGAACCGCATACCCATGGCCCGTTTTGCCAGGCCCACCGAGATCGCGGAGGCAATCGCTTTTCTGGCCGACCCGAAGCTGAGCGGCTTCGTAAACGGCATGGAACTGCGCGTCGATGGCGGCTGGCTAGCCGACGGCGGCTGGGACCGTTTGAGATTGCAGCATCGGAATGTTACCTGAGCCGTCCGCGAGCAGTTTCCCCGGTACCTTCGGGGTACCGCGCGCCCGGTTACACTAGGCGATCATGCGATTTCTCCTGGTGCTTCTCACGGTTTCCGCCGCGCTTCCCGCACTCGCGCAGCCAAACACGCCATCGAATCGCCCACTCCTGGCGTACGTTGGAACCTACAGCTCTCCGCAGGGCCCCGAAGGCAGCAGGGGCAATGGACAGGGCATCTACCTGTTTCAGATCGATCCATCGAACGGGAATCTGTCGCAACGCGAAGTGATACCCAATGGTTCGAACCCCTCCTGCCTCGCTTTGGACCCTTCCAAAACGCACCTGTACTCCGCCAATGAGACCTCGACTTTCGAAGGCGCGAACTCCGGCTCGGTGAGCGCTTATTCGATCGATCGCTCCACTGGCCATCTGACGTTGCTGAATACCGTCAGTTCGCAGGGCGCTGGCCCCGCTCACCTGAGCGTCCACCCTTCCGGCAAGTATGTGCTCGTGGCCAACTACGCAGGAGGAACGGTCGCGGTGCTCCCCATCCGGACAGACGGTTCGCTCGGTCCCGCAACCGACGTCAAGAAGGACGAAGGCGACGTCTCCCGAACGCGTTCCGCCACCGCGCCTCCGGGCAGTTTTGCGTTCAGCGGTCACGACCGTCCGCATGCGCACATGATCCAGGCCGACCCTTCCGGCAAATTTGTGCTGGCTAGCGACCTGGGCTTGGATCGCATCTTCATTTGGAAGTTCGACGCCGGAAAAGGAGCCCTCACCGCGAACAATCCCGCATCGGTATCGCTGCCCCCGGGCGACGGCCCCCGCCATTTCGCCTTCCACCCCAACGCCCACTGGGTGTATTCGCTCCAGGAGGAATCATCCACCCTGGTCAAGTTCGATTACGACGCCACGAACGGCAGCCTGACGCCTAAGGAGACCATATCCAGCCTGCCTGGCGGCTTCCGGGGCACGGATTACACCTCCGAGGTGATGGTCTCGGCCAGTGGGAGATTCGTCTATGCCGGCAACCGCCTGCACGACGGCATCTCCATCTTCTCCGTCGGCGCGTCAGGCGAGTTGACGTATGTGGCCGAGGAGTGGACGCGAGGCGATTACCCGCGCAGCTTCAATATCGACCCCACCGGCAACTATTTCTACTCATGCAATCAGAGAGGCGACGCGATCACCACTTTCCGCATCGATCCGAGCACCGGCCGCCTGTCCTTCACCGGCCAATACACGTCTGTCGGCACTCCATCGAGCATCGTTTTCCTCGATCTGCGATAGGGCAGCGCCTGGAGTGCGCTCCGCATGCGCTTCTTCCGGCCCAGGCTTCAACCGCTATGGTCAGGCCGCCGGGAGCCGCCGGGAGTAGCGTCACGTCGTCCGTTGATATGATGCAATCGTGAGGCTGCTGATCGTCGAAGACGAACCTAAGACATCGGCTTATCTCCGCAAGGGACTTTCCGAGCATGGCTACGTCGCGGATCTGGCGGAGAACGGCGAGGACGGACTCTACCTGGCCCAAAACTCGGAATACGATCTGCTGATTCTGGATGTGATGCTTCCCCGCAGGGACGGATGGTCCGTCATCGCGGAGTTGCGGCGTTGCGGCAGACAGACGCCTGCGCTGTTTCTCACCGCGCGGGACTCGGTTCCGGATCGGGTGAAAGGTCTCGAGTTGGGAGCCGACGACTATCTCGTGAAGCCTTTCGCCTTCTCGGAGCTTCTGGCCCGCATCCGCACGATTCTCCGCCGCGGACCTGCGCGCCACAGCGAACCCCTCAGCTTCGCCGATCTCGAGCTCGACCCCCTCACCCACAAGGTGACGCGCGGCGGAAAGCGCCTGGATCTGACGCCGAAAGAGTTTCTTCTGCTGTCGCTGCTGGTGCGCCGCCCCGGGGAGGTGCTTTCGCGCACGTTGATTGCGGAACAGGTCTGGGGCATGAATTTCGATAGCGGGACCAACGTGGTGGACGTGCACGTCCGCCGACTGCGCTCCAAGGTGGACGAACCTTACGAGCGGAAACTCATCCGCACGGTACGTGGAGTGGGATATGTTCTGGAGGAGTAGGCGGCCCGGCAGCCTGGCGCTGCGGCTTTCGGCGTGGTACGCGGGATGCGCGTTCCTGCTGCTGGTAATCGGCACCGGATTTCTGTACTGGAAGCTGGTCGAGAGCTTCGATACCGAGGACGACCAGTATCTCTCGGAGAAGGCCAACACCCTGCGCGAACTGTTGCGGCAAGGCGATTTCCGCACGTTGCAATGGGAGGTGCAGGGCGAATCGGCGGCGCGCCCCGCGGTGGAAGTGCTGTCGCGCGTGTTCACCACGGGCGGCCGCATGGTGGTGGAGACGGCGGATATGTCGGAGTTGCTGCCGGCGCACGTCTTTCCGGGCGGCAGCCGGATCGAATACCGTACCTTCCGGAACCGGATATTCCGCGTGCTTTCGGTTCCGGTTCCGGATTACCGGCTCCAGGTGGGGGTGGAGGTCACGTTCGAGAAAAACCTGCTGCGCGGATATCGCAAGGCGCTGTGGATCGTGCTGGGAACCGGTCTGCTGGTCTCGGCGATGATGGGGTACGGGATCGCCCGGAAGGGCATCCGGCCGGTCCAGGAGATTACGGCGACAGTGCGGCGAATCGGCTCCAGCACGCTGAACGAGCGGGTGGGGACGACTGGGCTGCCAGCGGAGCTTCTGCTGCTGGCCCTCACGTTCAACCAGACACTCGACCGGCTGGAGGACGCCTTCGCCCGGCTGGGCCGTTTCTCGTCGGACATCGCCCACGAACTGCGCACGCCGGTCACCAACATCCGCGGAGAAATGGAAGTGGCACTCAGCAAGCCGCGGCCACCCGATGAGTACCGGGAGGTGCTGGGCTCGGCGCTGGAGGAATGCGTGCGCCTGTCGAGGATGATCGACAGCCTGCTCTTCCTGGCGCGCGCGGAGAATCCCGAGACGCAGATCCGCCGGGAGCGCCTGGACGTGGCGGGCGAACTTTGGGCAGTGCGGGAATTCTACGATGCGGCAGCGAGCGATGCGGGAGTCACACTGGATCTGGCGACAGCGCCGGGGATCACGGTCCCGCTGGACCGCACGCTCTTCCAGCGCGCGGTTGGAAACCTGATCGAGAATTCGTTGGCGCACACGGTTCCGGGCGGGCACATTCAGATCGAAGCGGTGCGAGACAATGGGACGCTGCAGGTTACGGTCGCGGATGACGGCTGCGGGATTCCCGCCGAGCACCTGGAGCGGGTATTCGACCGCTTTCACCGGGTGGATGCCGCGCGGTCGAAGAACACCGGCGGAAGCGGGCTGGGGCTGGCGATCGTGAGGAGCGTGGCGGCGCTGCACGGGGGCGATGCGCGCATCGAAAGCTCGCCGGGGCGGGGCACGCGGGTGACGCTCCGCTTTCCGAGTGGCATCGGCGAAAATGCCGGCGCCGCCGGGCAGATGACGAAATCGTAATGTTGCTGTAATCCTTCCGTCCGGATCAGCTTCTTACCCTGTTGACTGTGCGACGTTCCGGCATTGCGGTGCTGGCAGCTACCGTTGCGCTCGCGGGCTGCGTGAAGTACCAGGCGCGTCCCCTCGATCCGCAGGGGGCCGAACAACAGTTCCGGGCCCGGAGCCTGACGAATGCGGGGTTACTGCAGTTTCTGAAGAGAGCGGACTGGCCTCCGGCGCGGCTCACGCTCAACGACCTGATCGCGGTCGCGCTGTACTATAACCCCGAGCTGGACGTAGCGCGGGCGCAACTGCGAACGGCGCAGGCCGCTGTGGTGACGGCCAAAGGGCGGCCGAATCCGTCGCTCTCCACGGGTGGAGGCTGGACGAACTCGCCCGAGTCGCCGCTGGTGTTTCACTTCGATCCGGTATTGACGCTGGAGACGGCGGGGAAGCGCGGCTGGCGCATCCTGGAGGCCGAGAAGCTGGCGGAAGCGGCGCGGGTTACTGTGGCGGAAACAGCATGGCGCGTGAGGAGCCGGGTTCGCGCGGCATGGCTGGAGTACGCGATGGCCGCGCTCTCGCTGGAGGTGCTGCGCAACGAACGCGATCTGCGGGCCGAGACGGTGGCGATGCTGGAGAAGCGGCTGAGCCTGGGCGAATCGGCGCGGCCGGAAGTGGAAGTGGTGCGCACCACGCTGATTGCGGTGGAGGTGCAGGCCAGAGCGGCGGAGACGGCGGCGGGGGAATCCGCGGCGGCCCTCGCGGCAGCGGCCGGACTGCCATCGCTTCCGCCGCTCGAAGCGGCGCGCCTGCCGGAAGCGCCGACCGCGCCGGCCTTGGCCGAGCTACAGAAGGCCGGGCTGTTGCACAGAGCGGACATTCGCCGGAGCCTGCTGGAGTATGCGGCGGCGGAGGCCGATCTGCACCTGGAGATCGCCAACCAGTTTCCGGATATCCAACTGAATCCGGGATACGGCTTCGACGAAGGGCATCACAAAATCGCGTTTGGCCCGGGGTTCAGCATTCCGGTGTTCAACCGCAACCGGGGCCCCATCGCGCAGGCGGAGGCGCGGCGCGCGGAAGCCGAGGCGCGTTTCAACGCCTTGCAGGCGCAGGCGATCGGAGAAATGGAAATGGCGCTGGCGCGATACCGCGGGGCCATTGCGGAAGTGGCGGAGGCATCCCAGAGACTGGCCGGCATCCAGCAGACGCGCGAGGCCGCGATGCGGCGAGCGGTGATGGCCGGAGAGGAAGACCGGCTGGGGCTGACGGGTGTACGGCTGGAGAGCACAGCGGCGGCGCGGGCCCGCCTGGGCGCGATGCGGCATCTCGTAAGTTCACTGGGGGCGTTGGAAGATGCCGCCGAGCAGCCTCTCGAACCGGGCCCCGCCCTGCCCGGCCCGGAGATCAAACCATGAAACGAGTTTTGAAATTCACGCTGGGAGCGGCGGCATTGGCCGCAGCGGCAGGCCTGCTCCTCTGGTCTTTCCTGGCGCACCGGGCGGAGCTGGCGGCTGAAGCCCAGAGCGATAAGCCGATCGGCAGCGCGCCGCGGGTGACGCGCGGCGCGGGCGGCGAGACGGTGGTAACGTTCGATCGCGAGACGCAGGAGCGCGCGGGGATCCACGCGGAGCCGCTCATGGCGCTGACGAAGCCCATGCAGGCGGTGGCCTACGGGCGCCTGGAGGAGGATCCCGCGCGCTCGTTCGTTTTGCGCGCGCCGGTGGCGGGCGCGGTGCGGGAGGCGCGCGACCGCCCCTGGCCGGAGGTGGGGCAAACGGTGGCGGACCGGAGCATCGCCGGCAGTATCGAGCCGCGCCTGGCGCCAACCGATCGAATTACGCTGAGTGACCGCCTCTCGGCCGCGAAAGGCGAATTCGGATCCGGCAGGGCGGCGCTGGGCGCGGCACAGGCGGCGCTCGACCGCGCGCGGATGCTGAACGCCGACGATAAAAACGTTTCGGACCGGGCGGTCGAGGAGGCCGCGGCGCGGGTGGCCGCGGAACAGGCGCGGGTCACGGCCGCGCAAGAGAGCGTGAAGCTGATCGAAAGCTCGCTGGCCTCGACTGCCGGGGCTTCTATACCGCTCGAGATCGAGCGCGGCGGACAAGTGGTGGAGGTGCTGGTTCACCCCGGCGAATCGGTGGAGGCCGGGCAACCCGTGCTGCGCGCCGCGCGCTTCGACCGGCTGCTGGCCCGCGTGGATATTCCGGCGGGCGACACGGTCACGCCGAATGTGGCGGCGGCGAGCATCGTCCCGGTGGGGTACGAAGGGCGGCCGGTGCGTGGAGAGCGGATAGCGCTGGCGGCGGCAGTCGATCCGAAGACGCAGGGGCAGCCGTTCCTGTTTCGCATCTCGGACGCATCCTCCGCGCTGCGGCCCGGTCTGGCGGTGACGGCGTACCTGGAGCTGCCCGGAGCGCGGCGGCAAGGAGTGGCGGTACCCCGGTCCGCCGTGGTGCGGCAGGCGGGAACGGCCTGGGTGTATGTGCAGACCGCGCCCGATCAGCTCGCGCGGCGCGAGGTGACGCTGGAAGACCCGACGGCCGAGGGCTGGTTCACGCGGTCGCTTTCTCCGGGCGATCGCGTGGTGACAACCGGCGCGCAGTTGCTGCTCTCCGAAGAGTTCAAATCGCAAATTCAGGTGGGGGAAGAGAACCCGCAATAATGCTCCAGGCCCTGGTTCAATTTTCAATCCGGTTCCGAGGAGTGGTGATCGCCCTCGCGTGCCTGGTGGTGGCCTATGGCATCTACGCGGTTACCCGCGCGAAGTACGACGTCTACCCGGACTTCGCGCCGCCGCAGGTGGTGATCCAGACGGAGGCGCCGGGGCTCTCGCCGGAGGAAGTGGAAGCACTGGTCACCCGGCCGGTGGAGAACGCCATCAACGGAGTGGCCAACCTGGAATCCATCCGCTCGCAATCGGTGCAGGGGCTTTCGGTGATCACCGCGGTCTTCGAGGAGCACAGCGACGTGTTCCGCGCACGGCAGATGGTGAGCGAGCGGCTGGGCGAGCTGTCCGGGGAGATGCCCCAAGACGTGAAGACTCCGGTGATGGCGCCTCTGACATCGGCGGCGAGCCTGGTGCTGGCGGTGGGGCTGACCTCGGACAAGCGTTCGCAGATGGATCTCCGCACGTTCGCCGACTGGACGCTGCGGCCGCGGCTGCTGGGCGTGCCCGGGGTGTCCAAAGCGGTGGTGTTCGGCGGCGAAGTGCGGCAATTGCAGATCCTGGTGGTGGCGGAGAGGCTGGCCGCATTCCAGCTTTCGATCGGCGACGTTCTGGCGGCGGCGCGCGCCTCCACCGGATTGCGCGGCGCGGGTTTCGTGGAGAATGAGACGCAGCGCATCGTGCTCCAGGCCGAGGGGCAGTCGCTGACGGCAGCGGAACTGGGCGAGGTGATGCTGGCGCACCACAATGGCGTCACGGTGCGGATGAAGGACGTGGCGCGCGTCCAGGAAGGACCCGAGCCGAAAGTGGGGGACGCGGCGATCGACGGCGAGCCCGGCGTGGTGCTGATGGTTTCGAGCCAGTACGGGGCCAACACGCTGGACGTGACGGAGGGGCTGGAGAAAGCGCTGGCGGAGATGAAGCCGGCGATCGCCGCGGAGGGCGTGGTATTGCACGACCGCATCTTCCGGCCGGCGAACTTCATCGAGGCTTCGATCCGCAACATCGACCATTCGCTGCTGCTGGGGGCGGCGCTGGTGGCGGTGGTGCTGTTCGCCTTCCTGTTCAACCTGCGGACGGCGTTCATCTCGCTGACGGCGATTCCGCTGTCGCTGCTGGTGGCGGTGGGGGTGTTGCAGCGGATGGGCATCACGCTGAACACGCTGACGCTGGGGGGCCTGGCCATCGCGATAGGCGAAGTGGTGGATGACGCGATCATCGACGTGGAGAACATTTTCCGCCGGCTGAGGGAGAACCGGCGGCTGGCCGCGCCTCTGCCGGCATTCCGGGTGGTGCTGGACGCATCGCTCGAAGTGCGCGGCGCGGTGGTCTACGCCACTTTCGTGGTGGCGCTGGTGTTTCTGCCGGTGCTGACCATGAGCGGGGTGCAGGGGCGCCTGTTCGCGCCGCTGGCGATCGCTTATATCATCGCGATCCTGGCCTCGCTCGTGGTGGCACTGACGCTGACGCCGGCGCTATCGGCGGCGCTTCTGCCGGGAGCGATCGATCGCACCGGCGAAACCCGCTTTATCGCGGCACTGAAGGACCGCTACCGGCCGGCTGATGCGGCAGGTGATGGAAAGGCCAGGGCCGGTTCTGGCGGGCGCGTGCCTCATCTGCGCGGCGGCGGTGGCGGCCGTACCGTCTTTCGGCGGCGAGTTTCTGCCGGACCTGAAGGAGGGCCACTTCATCATCCACATGTCGGCGGTGCCGGGGACGTCGATTCGCGAGACCATGCGGATCGGGAACGCACTCACACGCGAGCTGAGAAAGCACCCGTTTGTGGACTCGGTCACGCAGCAGATCGGCCGCGCGGAGCAGGCGGACGACACCTGGGGCGTGCATTACGAGGAGATGCACGTGGAGCTGAAGCCGCTCGAAGGCGAGGAAGCGGAGGCGGCGGAATCGGAGATCCGCAAGACCATCGCGAATTTTCCGGGGGTGTATTTCGCGGTGCGGCGGTTTCTGGCGGAGCGTATCGAGGAGACCATCTCGGGCGTGACGGCGGAGGTGGTGATCAAAATCTTCGGCGACGATCTGGATCTGCTCGACCGGAAGTCGCAGGAGGTGGCCCGGGTGGTGGGTGGGATCCGGGGCGCGGCCGATGTCCAGGTGGAATCGCCGCCGGGCGCGCCGCGCATCATGGTGCGGCTACGGCCCGAGCGCCTGAAGCAGTTCGGCTTCCGGCCGGTGGATGTGATGGACACGGTGAGGACCGCTTACGAGGGCACTCCGGTAGCTCAGACCTACGATGCCAGCCGGGTCTTCGATGTGACGGTGCTGTTGGACGAGCGAGTGCGCCAGGACCCGGATGCGGTGGGCGGGCTGCCGCTGACCAACGAGGAAGGGCTGCACATTCCGTTGCGTCAACTGGCGGAGGTCTACGAAGATACGGGCCGCACGACGATTCTGCACGACGGCACACGGCGGCGGCAGGCGGTGACGTGCGACGTTCGGGGGCGGGATCTGACGTCGTTCGTGGCCGAGGTGCGGCGCAGCGTGCAGGCCAAGGTGGCCTTTCCCGCGGGCAGTTATGCCGTGGTCACCGGCGCCTCGGAGGCGCGCGCGCAGGCGCAACACGAGATTCTGGTGAATTCGCTGATGGCGGCGGCCGGAATCCTGCTGCTGCTGGCGGCGGTTTTCCGGCGCACGCGCAACTTGCTGCTGGTGCTGGCGAATCTACCGTTCGCGCTGGTGGGCGGGGTGCTGGCGGTGTTCGCAACCGGCGGGCTGTTGACGGTGGGAGCGATGGTGGGGTTCGTGACGCTGTTCGGGATCACGATGCGGAACTCGATGATGATGATCTCGCACTTCGAGCACCTGGTCGCGCGGGAGGGGATGACGTGGGGCCGGGAAGCGGCGCTGCGAGGCGCTTCCGAGAGGCTGGTGCCGATTTTGATGACGGCGATCGTGGCGGGGCTGGGGCTGCTGCCGCTGGCCATCGGCAGCGGCGAGCCGGGCCGGGAGATCGAGGGACCGATGGCGGTGGTGATCCTGGGGGGACTGGCGACGTCCACGGCGCTAAACCTGCTGGTGCTGCCGGCGCTGGCGCTGCGGTACGGGAGGCTCGAAGGGGTGTGAGCAGGCAGGTGGCGGTTGGCGAAGCGGGAGCGCGGGGAACGAAAGGCTGCAAACGCGCTCCAGCGCGGTCTGGCACGATCGCAGGCGTCGGCACTGTGGCTGTTCGAACACCCGCCTCCGCCCCACGTTGCGATCTCGCGCTTTTGGTCCCATGCTATAGCCTGAGAAGGGAGGGCAATTGATGAACATTGCATTTATCGGGCTGGGCAGAATGGGCTCGGGCATGGTGCGGAATTTGCTCCGCGCCGGTCACCAACTCTCGGTTTACAATCGGACGCGCAGCAAGGCCGATACGCTGGCAGCCGAAGGCGCAAACGCGGCGGATTCACCGGCGGATGCGGTGCGCCACTGCGAAGCCGTTATCACCATGCTGGCCGATGACGCTGCCGTGGAGCAGTGCGTGTGGGGCGCCGGAGGCTTCGCCTCCGTATTGAAAGCCGGCGCGGTGCATATTTCATCGAGCACCATCAGCACGGCGCTCGCGCGGCGACTCGCGGCGGAGCATGCCCAACGTGGCCAAGAATATCTGAGTGCGCCCGTGTTCGGACGGCCCGAGGCCGCGGAAGCCAAGAAGTTGCTCATTGTTACGGCGGGACTCGAGGAACCGCTGAGCCGTTGCCGGACGATCTTCGAAGCTATCGGACAGCAGACCTTCGTCGCAGGCCGGGAGCCATGGCAGGCAAATGCGGTCAAGCTCTGCGGCAATTTCATGATCGCCAGTGTGATCGAAAGCTTCGGAGAGACCTTTGCGCTGCTGCGCAAAGCCGCGGTGGCGCCGCGGATCTTTCTCGAGACCATGAATGCGCTCTTCGCATCGCCCGTCTATGCCAACTACGGGCGGATCATCGCTGAAGAGCAGTTCGAGCCGGCCGGGTTTGCGTTGAAACTCGGGCTGAAGGACGTGCGTCTGGCGCTCGAAGTGGCGCAGGAGTGCGCTGCCCCGATGCCGGTTGCCAGTGTCATCCGCGATAGCTTTATTTCGGCTGTTGCCGCGGGACAGGCCGATTTCGACTGGTCCAGCATAGCGCGGATCGCGGCGCGGAACGCGGGGCTGTGAGCCATCGACGGCGGCAAACCAGGTTCAAGCTCTCCCGTGCAGGTCTGAATGCAGCCGGGAATTCTCGCGTGAACAACCGGAGAGCGGCTGGGGATATACTGAGCAGGACCAGGGAGTCCAAAATGGATGCTCCGGTTGAAAGGAGTGTTTCCGATGTCTGATGCCGCATTCACAAGGCGAGGGCTGATCGGGGCCGCCGGAGCGGCGTGCTTCTCGGGCACGGCCAGCGGCGCGACTCTCAACCGCGGGTGGCCGCTCACGGAAGGGACCGCTACACCCAAGCTCTGCATGCTGTCGGGGCCGGCTACCGACGAGCGCGCCATGCGCCGCATCCTCCAACTCGGCGTCAGGCACGCGATCATGAGCGGGCCGCGCATTCCCTGGGAGGAAGACCAGCTCCGGCAGATCATGGACCGCTTCCAAAAGGGCGGCATCACGGTCTCCAACATGATGATTGGCGGGTTCCCGAATACGATTTACGGGAGGGCGGGGCGGGACCAGGAGATTGAAAACATTCAGAAATCGATCCGCGCAGCGAGCCGCGCCGGCCTCCCGGTGATCGAATACAACTTTTATGCGCACCGCGCTACGGAAGGCTATTTCGAAGAGCCTGGCCGCGGCGGCGCGGGGATGCTCTCCTTCGACTATGACAAGATCAAGGACCTGCCGCCGCTGCCCGAAGAGGGGGTCCACAGCATCGAAGAGATGTGGGCCAATGCCACCTACTTCCTGAAAGCGGTGGTTCCGGTGGCTGCCGAGTCGCGCGTGCGGCTGGCGCTGCATCCCAACGATCCGCCCGCGCCCATCAGCCGGGGCTCCGGACAGATTATGGGCAGCGTGGAGGGCTGGCAGCGGCTGGTGAGCATCGTGCCGACCCCGTTTAACGGCATTACCTTCGATTGCGGCGTCACGCGCGAAATGGGCCACGATCCGGTAGAGGTTTGCCGCTATTTCTCCAAGCGCGACTGCATCAACCACGTGCATTTCCGCAATGTCATCATGCGCAAGCCGCGAGAGAAGTACACCGAGGTCTTCCCGGACGAGGGCGAGGTCGATATGGTCGCAGTGATGAAGGAACTGGTCCGGCAAAAATACCCGCGGCTGATCTATCCCGAGCACCCGCGTGGTCTGGACTACGACCGCGAACGCCAGGGCAGCGGCGAGTATGCCGGGTGGGTGTTCAACGTGGGATACGCCCGGGCGATGCTACAGGCGGCGATGGAAGCTTGAACTACAAGATTGACCCGCCCCCCTTACGCGGTGAAATCAAGTACTCGGCGCCTACGGCCTGGGCCGATGCAGCTCGGGCTGAGGAGGCCAAGGAACCACCAGACAACCATGGTTACCGCAACCGCAGAGTGGTCCATCGGGAAGAATGGTTAGGTGCCCCAATTTGCCGGCAGCCCCCATCGGCTCCAGGCAAAGTCTGCCATCCACTGCGATCCGGCCTCCAATGGCGGTCCCCACGGCCACGTTGCGCTCCGCAGCGGCGGTGGTATTTCCGCCAGCGGCAGGCACCCGCTCGTTCCGGGGCGAGGTTGCATTGCTGTGCCACTGCTAACAGCATCGCGCAGGTATGACCACAAGACGCCGTGTCGGTGAAATCACGCCCGACCTTCGCCAGCCTGTGGGCGCTCTTGCCGGCACCGCGAGCGCGTTTGACGCCGGCGAGGCGCGGAGTGCCGATGCGCGATCACGCGGCGGAAGACGCCGGAGTCGAAATCCCGGTCAGACCTCAGCGCCGCGTTGTTTGAGGGTGGCGGGCCAGCCCGTCATCCCAGCGGTGTTCAGCGTGGAAGACCGCCCCCCTGCAGCGCCCGTTCCAACGTGGCGCGGATCTTCGAACCCTGCGGCGGCGTTCGCGTCGAGAACTTGATGTCCATCATGGCGTTCTTATCGAACTGGACCTCGCCACCGCGAGCGACCACATGCGAATACACCGACCACGCTAATCCGTAATAGCCGAATGCCATCCCTACGTAGGGAGAACTCTGCGACACCGCTGCGCCCAGCATCCCCAATCCCAGGCCGCCTCCCAGCGTCCGGCCGGAAACATTGCCGCCTGCGCCGGCCTGCACGCCCGTATCGTCGGCGTCGTGGTCGTGGTGGTGATCGTTATCGGCCGCGCGGCTGGCAACCATTAGAGAAATCAGGGGCGCGATGAAACGCGTCTTGGATTCCTTCGCCTGCACCCCGCCTTCCGAATCGACCTTGATCTGCGCCTTGCCGCTTCCCTCCGCCGCTTCCAGCACGGCCTGCGTCTTCATGGGCTCCCGCGTCATGAGCGTGGTTTGCTTCGGGGCCGTGGGGTTCGTGGGCTCCGGCGCGCTGAACCTCAGGTTCGCGACTTCCTCCGGCAAATCGATCTTTTGGAAGCTGAACCGCAGTTGGCCGCCTCTATGGAAAAATCGTGCTTTCCTGGCCACCACCACCGTGCCGGTCAGCCGGGCGCCTTCCGGAAGCACCAGTTTGTGTGCCGGAGAGAACAGCGGCGCGGTCACCACCGCCTCCACCGCGTCACCTTGTTTGGCCGAGGCGGAACTCAACGCCGTGAGCAGCCGCGCATGAACTACGCTATCCGGGAGCGGCTGCGACCCTAATTCTGTGAGATCCACCTGTTTGACCGGCTCGAAGCCGAACTGCAGCGGGTCCTGCAACGCCGCATCGAACCGCGTGCCGCGCCGCACATACTGCGGGCGATACGGCAGCTTCGACCACAGGAGATCGATGAGCTTTTCCTTCTTATTGGGGCCGCGTACGGAATCGATGGCGCTGTTGACCCTGTCCTTGGCGGTCTGCTTCGCGGTGCCGAGGATTCCGCCGTTCTGGTTCTGCGGCTGCGCCTTTTGGTTCTTCCTTGGCTCCGTGTAGATGGAATTCAACCCCATCGTCTCGATGGTGTGTGTGGCAAGCTTATGTCCGTCCGGCAGAATGAGGGTGGTGAATTCCACCCTGGCGCTACGAAGTGGCGTGAAATCGCCGCTTACGATCGCTCTCACCCGCTGCCACTTGCCAATCGGCTGAGTCCGGCTTACGTCGCCTTGTACTACCGTTCCCGCGGGGATCACCTCCCGGTCGAAGGCAAATACAGGTTCCAGCAGCTTTGCCTCCACCGGCGCTCCAACCCGTTTCGATACCCGTTTGGTCAAATATAAGCGCAGAGGCGCCCCGGACGGAATGTTGAGTGAAATTCGTGGAGTTTCTTCATCGGTGGCAGTCTGGGCAGCTGCCGATGCCAAAAAGAGTGGAACACACGCCAGCGCGAAAGTACCCAGCCCGACTCGCATTAAGACACCCCAGGACCAAATCATACCACCGCTGCCGCGCGCCTGCCTGGCAGGCGACTCATCGCGCTCATGGTGGCTGGCGCGGGAACAGATGAGAGGACGGCCCGGGCGTCGTTCGATGTTACGGCTCATGGGCCTGAAGCGAGCCCGCGCGGGCCTATCGCGCAATCGCGTGGCGGAGTGCGACGGAATCGACTGCCGCGCCGGCAGCCGAGAGCTGCGCCCGGCGGTCGCGGTTTTCGGTTCGGCGGGTGCGCGGGCACTTCCCAAGAGCGCTTTCGGCGTCGGCGAGAGCGCGAGCCGGGTTCGGGACCCCGTCGTCTTTGCGACTTCTATGTGACGATACGTCTTTACTGAAACTCTCTCCGTGCATCCGAGCTTTGTACCACAGCCCGACGATTCGATACCCGATGGGGTGCTCACTACGAACTATGGGCGTGCCTGGCGCGAATGCGGCACCTTCCGCCAGTTGAACCTGGCCTGATGATATAAAATCGTACAACTATGACGCGGCGTCAATGCTTGTCTAAGCTGGGGGTGTCCGCGCTGCCATTTGGAATTGCTGCAATTTCCGCTTCCCCGCAACGCGACACGGCAAAGACCTTGATCGGGGGCCATGAGATCTTCGCTGTCCATGTGAACACACGAGGCGACTGGATTCTCGTGAGACTTACGACGAACTCGGGAATCACAGGAATCGGCGAGGCATCGCAGGGCGCGAGCGATGCGGCGACCCTGCGATACGTTGCCCAGTTTGCCGCGAGGCTGAAGGGCCGGAGCGCATTCGAGATCGAGTGGCTTCGATCAGTCGCCGCGCCGGAGATCGCAACCGGCGGCAGGAGCGCAGCATGCGCGTTGAGCGCCCTCGAGCAGTGCCTTTGGGACATCATCGGACAGGCGCTGAATGTGCCAGTGTACGACCTGTTCGGAGGCGCTTTGCGAACTGCGATCCGAACCTACGCCAACATCAACCGCTCCACAAACCCGCGGACCCCGGCGGGTTTTGCTTCCATGGCGGCACGAGCCATGGGCGCGGGATTTGACGCGGTGAAACTGGCGCCGTGGGACGACATGCCGGCGGATTTGTCGGATGCAACAAAAGTCGAGCAGATCACCCAACTGGGTATCGACCGGGCAACGGCCGTGCGCCAAGTGTTGGGGCCGAGTAGGGAACTGTTGCTGGATGCTCACAGCAAATTCGATCTGGCGCGGGGATTGGCGCTGACGAAACTAGTGGAGCCGCTGCGGCTTTTCTGGCTGGAGGAAGTGACGCAAGTGCCCGACCTGCCCGCGATTCGGCGTTCGGCGGCCATGCCTTCGGCGGGCGGCGAGCTGATTTACGGGGTGAAAGGATTTCTGCCGTATATCAATGCCGAATCCGTGGACATCGTGATGCCGGACGTGAAGTACTGCGGAGGGATGCTGGAGTTGAAGAAAATCGCGAGTCTGGCCGAGGCGGCAGGGCTGAGGGTTTCGCCGCATGGGCCGGCGAGTCCGGTCGGGAATGTGGCTGCGGCGCACGTTTGTGCGGGGATGCCCAACTTTCTGATTCTGGAATTGTCTTATGGCGAAGTGCCCTGGCGTGCGGAATTAATCGACCCTCCGGAGCAGATTGAAAAGGGATTTCTGGGGCTCACGACGCGCCCGGGACTCGGCATCCGCCTGAATGAGAAGACCGCGGCAAGATATCAAGTGGGCTGAAGCGCGCGCTCTACAGTTGCAATCTTCTTCGAGGACAGACGGGTGTCACTCCTACCTGGGGAACGGCGGCAAATTCGAAATCGCGCAAGAGATGCGGACCCGCACAAACGTGCGGATTGTCGGGGGGCGCGCATTTCCACCGTCCTGCCATACGGTGACGTCCGGGCCGCAACAGGACCGTTCCCCGAAAACCGTTTCCCCCAGCGGGAGCGCCGATACCACCAGGGGCTGGCATCCGGAAATGAAGGCGACCTGCGAAACTCCGCTATCACGATCGCTCGGAGCATTACCGGGTCGTAGCTGTGGATGATACGCCCGAGAAAAATGGAACGCCGGCCGCCGGCATCGCGTATGATTTCGGAAGGAGATTCCGTGAGCGCCAGATTTCTTTGGCCCGGATGTCGAAAACTCCCGTTGTCGAACGACATCCCTGTGACGGAGTCGTAGTGACACTCAGAAGGGAGGCGTGATCATGACTGGGATGAGCACAGAACAATTGGGTTTACGCGAAGCTGCCGGAATCTTTTGGCGTGACGTGAAGTACGCCCTCCGCTCGCTCGCCGGAGCTAAGGGGCTTACGATTACAGTGGTCCTGACGCTGGCACTCGGAATCGGAGCCAATGCCGCTATCTTCACGTTGGTCCGCGGGGTTCTTCTGCGGCCGTTGGTGAATCGCGACGAAAGCAGGCTGATTTACATCAGGCAGAGCGCGCGAGGCTCGGGCACGGAGAATGCCGTGTTTTCCGTGCCGGAGATGCAGGACCTGCGGCAGCGGGTTAAATCGTTGAGCGCGATCGGCGATTTCTCCACCATAGGTTTCACGATGAATGGGCTTGGCGAGCCGCGCGAGGTGCGGGCAGGAGTTGTCGGCGGTAACTACTTCGACGTGATGGGCCTGCATCCGGTGCTGGGGCGGCTGCTCGATATGCGGGACGACGGCCCGGCCGCCGCCGGCGCCGTGGTTCTGACGTATCGCTTCTGGACCACCGCGCTGAAAAGCGACCCGTCGGTGCTCGGAAAAGTCGTCAGGCTCGAATCGTTCGGACCGCGTACCGCGACCGTCGTAGGGGTGTTGGAGCCATCGATCCCCTATCCGGCCGAAACCGAGATCATCGCCAACGTCGTGACCAGTCCACACCACCTGTCGGCGACGATGGTGACGGGCCGGATTCATCGCATGACCGAGCTGTTTGGCCGCCTGGCCCCCGGCGCGACACTGGAACAGGCCCGCGCCGAGCTGAGGGCGGCGCACGGCGCCATCATGAAAGAGCATCCCGAGTCGTACCCCGCGAAGGCGGACTTCCGCATCAATGCGGTGCTTCTGCGGGACCAGATTGCGTCCAAAGCCAGGACCGTGCTTTGGGTGTTGCTGGCCGCGTCGGGATTGGTTTTCATCATCGCGTGTTCCAACGCCGCCAACCTGATTTTGGCGCGGACCATTCGCCGCGAAGGTGAGCTGGTGGTTCGGGCCGCGCTGGGTGCCAGCACCGCCGCGCTGCGGCGCGTCCTTCTTGCGGAAAGCCTCCTGCTCTGCGGCGCGGGAGCGGCACTGGGTGTCCTGGGCGCGCAGCCCATGGTGGCGATCCTGGCGCGGTACGCGTCGCGGTTCTCGGTCCGCGCGCTGGATCTGACGGTCGACTCCAGCATGCTGTGGGTCGGCGCCGGACTAGCGCTGGCCGCCGCGGCGCTGCTGGCGTTTGTGCCGCGCCTGCCGTCGGGCGACCGGTCGCACGGAATCAGCCTGTCCACCGGGAGCGTGCGGGTGACGGGCGGCGCGACGCGGCGTCTGCGGGCGTTCGCGGTCACCCAGATCGCCGCCTCCTTTGTCCTGCTGGCGGGCGCCATCATGCTGGTCAAGACGCTGCTGGCGCTTCAGGCGGTCAACACCGGCATCGACACACGCCGCGTGCTCGCGATCAACGTGCCTGTGCTTACGTATGGCCGGACGGACGGCCAGGTCGTGGAGTTTTACAAAGAAGCGATGCGGCGCGTCCAACAGTTGCCGGGCGTAGACGCCGCGGCTCTGGGCACCCTCACACCGTGGCGCGAGGGACGCTCGTTCGGCCCCGGCTTGCAATTCACGGCCGAAGGTTACGTTCGCGGGACGGCGGAAGACGATCCACGCAGCCAATTCCGGATCGTGTCCCCCGGATTTTTCGCCTCACTGGGCGTGCCGATGATCGCCGGGCGCGACTTCAACGATCTCGACCGCCAAGGCAGCGAGCCGGTGGCGATTGTCAGCCAAAGCGTGGCGCAGCGGATGTTCCCGAACCAGCAGGTGCTCAACCGGCACGTCACCTGGACGGATCCTCTGTTGAAGTTTATCGGCATGAAGCCGACGCCCATGCGCATCGTCGGAGTGGCCGGTGATATCGATGATGAGCACCTGGTTCCAGAGCCCACATTTACCATGTATACCCCGTTCGGGCAGGGACCGCTGATTGCCGGGCGCATGTTCGTCCACGTGCGATCGGATCCGTATGCCCTGATCAGCCCGATCTCGCGGACCATCCGCGGCCTCTCGGCGGACCAGCCGGTAGAGCGCGCCGCGACGCTCGAAGATGTCCGCGCGGAGGTGCTGACGCCGGATCGGTTAAACGCCATGGTTTTCGGTGGCTTCGCCATAGTGGCGCTGACCATTGCGGTGGTCGGGGTTGCGGGCGTACTGGCATTTTCGGTAAGCGCGCGGACGCGCGAATTCGGCATCCGGCTGGCGATCGGGTCGCAGCCGCGGGATCTGCTGGCGCGGGTGATCACGGAGGGCACCCTCATCACGGCTGTGGGGATTGGCGCCGGATTGGCGTGCGGGCTCGCGCTACAGCGGCTGGCCGGCAGTTATTTCGAGAACGTGCGGATGCCGGGGGTGTGGGTCGTGATGGGGGCAGCGGGCGTATTGCTGGCAGCGGCCGTGGCCGCGTCCGCGTGGCCGGCGATGCGAGCCGCGCGCGTGGATGTGATTCAAGCCCTGCGGGCGGACTAGGTGTAGGGCGGCCTTTCAAGCCGGTCGAGCTTCCAGAGCGCGTGCCGCACCAACAGGACACGACGGGATGGCGGGAGTCAGGCAGCCCATTTCTTGGCCCAAAAACTCTACTTTTGGATCAGAGGAACCTCCGGGGCGGGGCAAGCGCCTGTTGGCGTCGGCGAGGCGCCGTGTGCATCGCACGATCGCGCGGCGGAAGTTGGCGGAATCGACTGCCGCGCCGGCGGCGCCGGCGATCTTCGCGGGCCGGTGGTCGCAGTTCGGCTCGTCGTGTTCCGGCCGCGGGCGCTTCCCGATGCTCACCAAGGCCGGTTGGAAAGGCATAGGCTCGTGGTCGACTTGCGCCACTCGAGCGGTCTTTCATGACGAAGGCGGTAAGGGAGCACCAACAAGGTCCTACACTTTCAACCTGGCCCCGACCCGCTCGCGAATTGATTTCGAGACGTCTGTTGTGCGAGTGGCAGCGGGGCAACCATGACTCGGGCCAGGGGCTCCCCCCTGATAAGCGCAGCTCGCATTTTGAACTCGGAAGCGCGTCGCGGTAGTAAAATGCGAGTCTGATGGCCAGACAGGCTGACGGTTTCCGGGGCATTTTCACTATCCCCTCCACTCCTTTCCGTGAGAACGGCGAGATTGATATCCCGGGCTTCCAGCGCATCGTGGACTTCTCGGTTGAATGCGGCGCGCACGGGCTGGTGTTTCCGGTAAACGCCAGCGAGTGGATTCATCTCAGCGACGAGGAGCGCCTGGTTCTGTCGCAAGCGCTGGTGGAGCGGAATCGCGGCCGGATCCCAGTGACGATCGGGGTGAGCGGCGCCACCGGGGAGCAGGCGGCGCGCTTTGCCGCGCACGCCCGCGCCATCTCCGCCGACGCGGTGATCGCCATGCCGCCGCACATCCGCCGGCGTCCGCTATCCGAGGCGGTGATCTGCGACTACTACCGAGCCATCTCGCGGGCCGCGCGCCTGCCGGTCTTCATCCAGAACTGGTACGGCCCCATCGGAACCGAGATGTCCGCGCAGTTCCTGCTGCGGTTGTGCCGCGAGATCGAATACGTCCAGTACATCAAGGAGGAGACCGAGCCGAGCACCATCAAGCTCACCGAAATCGTGAAGGGCAACGACGGCTCCGTGAAGGGATGTTTCGGCGGCGCCGGAGGCCGCTACCTGATCGAGGAGTACCGCCGCGGCACGGATGGCAACATGCCGGGGTGCCACGTGACGGACGTGGTGGTGGCCCTCTGGAGCGCGCTCGAATCCGGCGAAGAGCGGCGCGCCCTCCACATCTACAAGGAGATGGCGCCGCTGTTCTTCTTCGAGACGCAGGTGGAAGGCTGCTACAAGGAGGTGTTGTTCCGGCGAGGAGTCATCGACTGCCCGCGCAAGCGAAACGGCCAGGCTCCCCTGGACGAAATCTCCTCCCGGTACCTGGACGACATCCTGCGGGATCTCGCGCCGCTGATGACCTGGGGCAAGTAGCCATGCGGATCACCGGACTGAAGACGATCATTTGCGGGAATCCCTGGAAGAACTGGCTCTTCGTTCGCCTCGAGACCGATGAAGGTCTGACCGGCTTGGCGGAGGCCACCAGCGGTTTCGAAACCCGCCCCATCGAGGCCCAGTTGCGGGAGATCGGCCGATTCATCATCGGCGAAGATCCGCTGCACCCCGCGCGCCTCTGGCAGAAGCTCTACAAGGGCCTGTTCCTCAATACCTCGGTGGCCATGAGCGCGGTCGAGATCGCCTGCTGGGATATCCTCGGCAAGAGTCTTGGCGCGCCGCTCTGGAAACTGCTCGGGGGCAAGCAGCGCCCGCGCTTGCGCGTGTACGCCAACGGCTGGTACAAGGGACCGCGCGATCCCGTCTTCTTCGCCGAGGCTGCCGCGGGCGTGAAGGAGATGGGCTACACCGCCCTGAAATTCGACCCGTTCGGCGCGGCCTATCGCTTTCTGGATCGCGGCGAGGAGGAGCTGTCGATCCGCATCGTTCGCGGGGTCCGCGAGGCGGTCGGCGAGGGTGTCGATATCCTCATCGAAGGCCACGACCGCTTCAGCGTGGCGACAGCCGTGGGGCTGGCTCACCGCCTGGAAGAGTTTCATCCCATGTGGTTCGAGACTCCCGCCATGTCTACCGATATCAAAGCCACGCTGCAGGTGGCGCGCTCGGTCCGGATCCCGGTGGCCGCGGGCGAGCGATCCAGCCGGCTGTCGGACATCCTCTGGCTGGTCGCGGATCGGTCCGTCAGCATCGTGCAGCCGGAGACGCTGCGCATCGGCGGCATCTCGGGGGCCATGAAAGCCGCCGCCATCGCCGAATCGGCCGAGGCGTTCGTAGCCCTGCACCAGGCGCAGAGCCCGCTGAACACGGCCATCAACGCGCATATCCACTCCGCCATTCCGAACTTCCTGATCCAGGAGTGCTTCGACGAATTTCTGGAGCCGTGGGCGCGCGACCTGTTCGAGGGAGTGCCGCGCGTCGAGCAAGGTTCCATCGAGGCGCCCGGCGGTCCCGGCATCGGGGTCGAGTTGAACGAGGCCGAAGCGCTGAAGCACCCGTACGGCGCGAGCAACTTTTTGCGGCTGTTCGAGGACGGATGGGAAACGCGCAAGTGAGATGACCGCGCCGCTCCACGCCGGGAATCACGTTGGCGCGTCCCCACGCCCCAGCCGGACTCGCCACAGGGTGGTGGGGCTGGCCTTTCTGCTGGCGCTGGTGCTCTACATGGACCGCACGGTCCTCAGCATCGCGGCCGGCGCCATCCGCGCGGACCTCCACTTGAGCCCGCTGGCCATGGGGTGGGTCTTCAGCGCTTTCGTGTGGGGATATGCGCTGTTCCACATCCCCATGGGCTGGCTGGGCGACCGGCTGGGACCGCGGCGCGTGCTGGCGGCCATCGTGGTTCTCTGGTCCGCGTGCACGGCGGGGACCGCGTTGGCGTGGAGCTTCGCGTCCCTGCTGGTTATTCGTTTCCTGTTCGGGACGGCCGAGGCGGGCGCGGCGCCGAACGTTTCGCAGGCCTTCTCGCGCTGGATTCCGGCCGCCGAGCGCGGGCGCGCACAAGGCTTCTTCTTCGCCGGAATGGGCGCCGGAGGAGCCATCGCGGCGCCGGTGGCCACCTACGTCCTGGTGCGCTGGGGATGGCGCCCGGCCTTCCTTTGCTTCGGCGCCGCCGGCCTGGCGTGGGCCGCGGCCTGGTCCCTGTGGTATCGCGACGACCCCGCGCGGCATCGTGGGGTGAACACGGCCGAGTTGGAACACATCCGCGCCGCCGCGCCGGAGTCGAAGGATGCCGCCATCGAGTGGCGCCGGTTGCTCGGCAATTCGAATCTGTGGGCCATCCTGGCCATGTACTTCACCTATGGTTACACCGGGTATATCTACATCACGTGGTTCCCCACTTACCTGACCGAGGCGCGGCACCTCGCGCTCGAAGCTACCGGCCTGCTGGCGGCCCTGCCCACCGGCCTTTCGCTTCTCGCCAAGCCCCTGGGCGGCTGGTGGAGCGACCGGCTCAGCCGGCGTCGCGGCACGCGCATAGGCCGGCGCGTGGTGGGCATGACCGGCTTTGGATTGGGCGCCGCCGCCGTGCTGCCGGGCCTTCTGGCCTCGAATCCATACACCGCCGCCGCGTTCCTGGGATTCGCGGACGGAGCTGCCGCCCTGGCCCACGGCGTTTGCTTCGCGGTTTGCCTGGACGTGGGATTGAAGAGAGCCGGGATCGTATCGGCCCTGATGCTCACCGCCGGCAGCCTCGGAAACGCGCTCTCGGCGCTGGCCTTTGGCGCGTTCCTCCAAGCCACCGGATCGTGGATCCCTCCTTTCGTGCTGGCCATGGCGGCCAATCTGGCGGGCGCGCTACTGTGGCTCCGGATCGACCCGAAGAAGGCAGTGGTGTAGAGCCGCGGCCGGCAGGCGCGGGTCCGGCCTGTCCGGGCCGTGGAGTGCTTCCCAGGCCGGGAGCGCGTTTGACGGCGGCGAGGCGCGGGGGGCCCATCGGGCGATCACGCGGAGGAAGGCGGGGGAATCGACTGCCGCGCCGGCGGACGCGGCTCCGGACCGCCACCCGGCGGTGTTCGCTCGACGCGAAACGCGCGGCGTCGCGCTCGACGGGCCCTCGCAAGCACGCAAGCCGATTGCGCGAGCGAGATCTGCTCGGTCGACCACGACTCCCGATTGCCCACATCCGTCGTTGCCAGAGTAGCGAAACACTGGCGGCGCAGGCTCGATCAGCCGTCTGGGCGCCCTCATTCAAGAACTCTCGGTCCCCTGAGACTCGCCTCTCGGGTTGAGCCTGGCACTGGGATCTGTCCTGAAATGCTCTCGAAGCCGCTTCTGTGAACGTCGAGAATACGCTTGGCTGCCGTTGAGCGCGGATCCAGCGGGATGTCGATGGGATCCCGGTCCTGGAGGGGATTCTGTCGGATCGTCGGATTCCTATTCGTGACGCAAAGCGATCGTGGGCTCGATCTTCATGGCGCGGAGCCCCGGGATGCAACTGGCGAGCAGTGCCACGAAGGCAATCGCAACCGCAACGGCCAGGAAAGTGAGGGGGTCGGTGGCCTCCACACCGTAGAGCATGTTGGCCATCAGGCGCGTCAGCCCGGCAGCGGCGGCCAACCCGATCGCCACGCCTGCCAGGGCGGGCATCATCGCTTGCGAGACCACCACTCGCAGTACGTCTCGCGGCCTCGCGCCAAGGGCCATGCGGATGCCGATCTCGTTGGTGCGCTGCGCGATGGAGTAAGAGACCACGCCATAGATCCCCACGGCGGCCAGCAGCAGCGCGAGGCCCGCGAAAATGCCCAGCAGCAGCATGGAAAAGCGCCGGCCCTCCAGGGAGGCGGCAACGATCTGGTCCATCGTTCGCATGTCGAAAACCGGCCGGCCGGGGCCCGCTTCTCGAGCCGAGCGCCGCACGGCCGCCACCATGGAAAGGGCATCATTGCCGGTTCGCACCACGAAGATGTTGGAGCCTGCTATGGCCTCGAGGAACGGATCGGGAATCTGGACGAAGGGTATGTAAATTTCGCTGCGGACCTTGGCGGTCAAATCGTTGTCCAATCCCCAGTGCTTCACGTGTCCCACCACGCCGACGATTTCCATGGGCTTCGTGAGTTCGGGACCCAGGTTGCCGCTCAGATCGGCCACGATAATGCTCTTGCCGAGTGGGTCTTCACTGGGGAAGACGCTGTGCGCCATCACCTCGTCGATCACCACCACGCGCGCGGCGTTCCGCGTATCGCGGGGTGCGATGAAGCGTCCACGCAGGAGGGGGATGTCCATGGCCTCGAAATAGCCGGGGCCGGGGGTGTACAGGAGGGCCCACAACATGTCGCCCTGAGAAGAGGGACGGGGCCGCCCGCTGACATAGAACGGGATTTCGCTGTCGTTGCCAGCCATTGGGAGGAGCGTGGTCAGCGCGGCGCTCTTCACGCCGGGAACGCCGCGGATACGCTCGACGGTCTGGTCCAGGGATTGGATGACGCGTTCGGAACTGGCGCTATCCGCTGGCGAGAGGCCCACCGAAAAGGTGAGAAGGTTGTGCGGATCGAATCCCGGGTTGACCGCGTTGAGGCGCCACATGGTGCGCAGCATCAGGCCGGCGCCAACCACCAGCAGCAGGGCGGCGGCCACTTCGGAAACCACGAGCAGGTTGCGCAAGCGGTGAGGGCCGGCCGTGGAGCCGCGGCCGCCTTCCTTGAGCGTCTCATTGAGATCGCAGGCGGAAATCTGCAGGGCGGGCGCCAGACCGAACACAATGCCGGTGAGCAGCGATACAGTCAGGGTGAAGGCGAGAACCCAGCCATCCACGCCGATGTTTTCCATTCGCGGCAGCCCGCCCGGCACAGCGCCGATCAAGGCCCGGGCGCCATATTTGGCAATGGCCAGCCCGGCCGCGCCGCCGGCGAATGCCAGCACCACGCTCTCGGTAAGCAACTGCCGCGCCACGCGGCCGCGTCCGGCGCCCAGAGCCGAGCGGATGGCCATCTCCCTGCGACGGCCGGCGGCGCGAGCCAGCAGCAGATTGGCTACGTTGGCGCAGGCAATGAGCAGCACGAAGCCCACCGCCCCCAGCAGGATCAGCAAGGTGTGGCGGACGTTGCCGACAATGACCTGAGTGAGCGGCACCAGGTTGACGCCGTGTTTGGCGTTGGCTTTGGGATAGGCTTTGGCGAGGTACGCGGCGATCGCCTCCATGTCCGACCTGGCTTGGGAGTGGGTAACTCCCGGCTGAAGGCTGGCCACCACCTGGATGCCGGGATGCATGTCGCGAGACTTGGCCAGGACGCTGTCCCACTGTCCCATGAGCGTATAGACGTCGGCTTTGCCTTGCAGCTGAAACTCCGCAGGAACGACGCCGACGACGGTGTAATCGCGCGCGCTGAGCGTGAGCTGCTTCCCGATCACGCCGGGGCTGGAGCCGAATCGCCGCTCCCACAGACCGCCGCCGATAACCACCACCGGGGTAGTGCCAAGAATGTCCTCTTTCGGGTCAAAATCGCGGCCCAACACGGGGCAGATGCCAAGGACGCGGAAGAAATCGGCCGATACCATTTTGCCACTGAGGTGCTCCGCCGGCCCCCCGCCCGTGAGGTCGTAGTCCTCCCACCGGTAAGCTGCCATGCCGGCAAAGCTGCGACTGCTGGCCTGCCAGTCGAGGAAGTTGGGATAGGAGACAGACATGCTGCTGAAGTCGGGCGATCTCTCTCTGAGTTGCACCAGGCGTCCGGGGTTGCTATAGGGCAGCGGCTGAAGCAGCACGCCGTTGACGAGGCTGAAGATCGCCGTGTTGGCCCCGATGCCGAGCGCTAGAACAATCACGGACACGGAAGTGAAAGCCGGGTTGTTTCCTAGAGAGCGTAAGCCGTACCGGACATCCTGAGATAATGACATCCTGCCTTTCTCCTGAAACTGCTGATTATCGTCGCGGCGTGGCGGGCCGGTGTCGTTGCCACAATCATGAAATACGAAGATGGCGTGGGAATGGTTCCCGCGCAGAAAACACGATTTAAGCATCTCTTACTACCGGATCTATGGCCCTGTCTCTCCCCGGCCTATACAATGGCCCTGAACTGGCGTCAAGAGAAATTGAACTCTTAGGCGTATTGGTATGAAAGGGTTAACGGTTCTTCTTGCCGTTGCCGTGTTGCGAAGAAGTTTGGTGGCGGACACATGGTTTTCGTCCTCATGGTTACCCCTTTTACCACTTTACGGATCATCGGGACGGCAGCCTGAACTTGGGACTCCCAGACGGAAATTCACTTCAGTGAAGGCTTTTGAACACAGGGGACATTATCACTTTGCTCCACATGCGGCTCAAGCGAGAGTGATCTTGAGTGCGATCGAGTAATCGCTGAGTCTCTCAGTCGGCATTTGCACCCTGAGGCCGGTTGGTTCCTGCGCCCACTGCACCTTGCCCTTGAATCCCAGCAGTTCCACGTTCTGCACCTTGCCCGCTTCCAGCCTGTTGGCGGTACCCATCGAGCCGATCACCGACTCTTTGTCGGGCCAGCCCATCACGAACGCATACACGGTCTTGCCTTTCGATGTGAACCGGACATCGTGCGCCGTGAACGGCTTGCCGCTGCTGTCGCGGGCGCCGGTGGTTCGCGTGGCCCCCGGCGATGTGTCAGGGATGGGCGGAAGCTGTTTGTAGACGCTGGTATCGCGGACAGTACCTTCTACGCTGGGGCCCTCCCCGCAGACCTTCCACGCTCGAGTGCCGTAGATGCCTTCGCCGTTTACCGCCATCCACGCTGTAATCTCGGAAAGGATCGCCATCTCCCTCGGGTCCAGGGTGCCATCGGTTTTCAGCGGAAAGTTCAGTAGCAGGGTCCCGTTCCGGCTGACGACGTTGACCAGCATGTCAATGCACTGCTTCGGCGTTTTGTAGCGGGCGTCCCGGTCGTAGTGCCAGCCGCCGATGCAGGTATCCGTCTGAAATGAGTTGGGCCAGATACCCTCCGCGATTCCACGCTCATAATCGAGCACGCAGGTGCCCACCTGGCAGTCCTCCACTCCTTTGCTGGTATAGACCGCCTCCACTTTGCCGCCGTGCCACTTGGCGCTCTGATTGTACAGGTGCGCCACCAGGCTCAACCCGTATCTCTCGAAGCGAATCACGCCGTCGTGATACATCAGGTCCGGCTGCAACTGGTCCACCAGGTCCTGAAGCCGCAGGAAATATTGGCGCTTCCAGGACTCCGGCACTTTGCTCACGTCCCCTGGTTGCGCCGCTGGTACGTGCTTCTCATGGTACAGATCGGCGTACCGCGGGTCGTTGCCGTCGTACGGCACCCCTCGATAGGGGCCGGTCTTGTCACTGCCAAAGCAGGTCGCCATCCATTCGTAGCTGGCATGCAGGTGCTGGCTGACCCCAAAACGCAGGCCTTGCTTCAACGCCGCGTCCCGGAACATTCGCGCGATGTTCTTCTTCGGCCCCGTGGCGACTGCATTCCACCGCGGCTGGTGTTTCGAGTTCCATAGGTCGAAGTTATCGTGGTGCACACCCATGCTGACGAAGAACTTCGCCCCGGCCTTCTGATAAAGCCCTAACAGGTAGTCAGGGTCAAAATTCTCGGCCTTCCAGGTCGGGATTACGTCCTTGTAGCCGAACTTCGAGGGGTGGCCGTAGGTCTTGACGTGGAAGTCATACTGACGGTGACCTTGAATATACATCTGCCGGGCGTACCAGTCGCCCATCTCGGGCGCCGACTGCGGACCCCAGTGCGCCCAGATGCCGAACTTGGCATCGCGATACCACTCGGGGATCTGGTACTCCATCAACGATTGACGGGTAGCCCCAAAAGGTCCCGAAGCTATTGGAATGGCCGCTTTTTGCGGCCGTGGGGAGCCAAATGCCCGCTCCAGCGTCGCCAAAGGCATTGCCCCTCCCAAGAGCAGCGCGGCAGTACGTCTAGTAATACTCACTGTCGTATTCTCCTTTTGCATAAGGCCGGCATGGAAATCCCCTGACCCGGACCAATTCAACTATTTCACTCGAACCATCGGATCCCGGTAGGCACATCTACCGAATGCGCTCCGTCAAAAATCGTTAGGCGCACGGGGCCCGCGGTGCGGCGCAGCACGATCTTCTGTCTGCGCCCCGCTTCCTCTTCCGTTTCTCCCGCCAGATGGTCCGGCACGCGGGCCTCCCTGGTCATGAACTCAATGTCTTCCGCCGGGAACGCTTTGTCTGGGTATCCATTTGCCCTGGCCAGCGCGTTGAAGGCCAACAGAGACTGGCTCAAAGGTACAGCCGCTCCCGCGTGCCCGTCCCTGATGCCACTATCAATTGCGATCCTGATCCCCTTTGCATTGGAAAGAAAAGGGAGCGACGAACGCTGCCTGTACTGCTTGTCCGTCTCCGCGGTTCCCGGCGGGCCGCCGCAACACTTCTCCATCATCTGGTAGTATTGGCTGCCAGTCGCCTTGGAGAACTGATACCAGGCGGCCAGATCGGCGATCGGTACCCAAACCGACACTGCGGCCCACACCTTGGGTGCCCGTTCAGCCATCACCAGCGCCATGTGCCCGCCTCCCGAACTCCCCAGCAGGTAGATACGCTTCTCGTCCACACGCGCCTGCTGTTTCGCATAGTTGACACTGTCCAGCACGTCTTCGACCGCAAGATCGGACGCGCATGCCTCGGGGTGGTCGTTCACTCCGCGGAAATCGGGCGACAGATACGCCCATCCTCGTCGCCGGCACTCTCTCAACGCTTCAGCCACCCCGCCGGTGGTCTTGTAGTCGGTTGACCAACTGTGGAGGTACACGAGGAGCGGGACACGCGAGCCCCTGTCCGAGGCGGCTGCACCCGGCGGCACGAAAAGCGCAGCCGCCTGTTGAGTGCCGTCTCGCGAGCTCGTGATCCGGACCTCGGCAGGAGACTCCGCCGGCGATTGCTGGGCCGGCAGCCGCAGTTCCAGCGCGAAGATCGCCGCGACAAGGAGCAGCGGAACCACTCCTCCGGGCGCCCGAATCACTGTCGGCACTTCGAGACGCTTACAGCAGGCTCTCTGCGTCATACCGCTTCCTCCTTGCCGCCCTCATAACCTGCGGGTCCAAGCGTGCTGAGCACTATCCTATCGCGAGTTCCGGGTCGGAAACACGCTCCTGCCAGGCCGGGGAAACCGTCAGGCGGGAGCTAACTTAAACGTCACGGGTAATAGGATGCTTTCCTTCCGGCAGCTCGATCCTGAGCGTCCCGATATCCAATGGCAGCAATCCGTTTCAGTCTTCCGGTAGAGCCGCGGCCGGTAATCAGCCGCGCGGACTTCCCGGCGGCCTGCTTTTGTCCGAAGCCGGGTTCACAGACTTCCAGCGGCCGCCACCGACGCTTGCGCGCGTCGAGACGGCAGATCAACACCGGATGGACTCGCTGCGCCAGGGAGGGCCGGCCCACATGCCTGCCCATAGAGTTCGCGAGTCATCTTACTGAACTGGCCCTGCTCGGCGCTGGCCCTGCGGACCCGGAAGGTGCTGGAGTGGGATACCGCCGCTATGCGGGTCACCAACGAAGCGAGCGTCGACCAGTTTGTCGAGCCGGCTTATCGGGCTCCCTGGAGGCTGCCGGTCTTGTAGATGTGGCAGTGCGTCCATCTCCAGGCGTTGAGGCCCAGAGGAGCGCCGTTTTCGGCGAGCAAACCGAGTGCGGGGCCGCGGCGTTACTGCACATCCGTTTTCGTGATCGGTTCACCGTCTTTGACATCCAGCCCTTTATAGGTGCCGCGATCGATTCCCATGCACTCCAGTCCCACGCGATCCACCGCCAGGAAATCCGTCGAGGCCAGAGCGATGCGATGCGGCACCGGGGTGCCCGAAGCCGGGCCGTTCCCCTCCATGCCTTCGAATCCGTCCACAATTCCCACTCCCCAGTTGTGCATCATTCGCTGCAGGGCGAGATACATGTTGTAGTTGCCCGCTCGTGTTGTCGGTCATCAGAAAACGTAGTTTTCTGAGTTTTTTGCCGACGTAGGAGGCTCCAGCGACATCATCCGCGCCGAAGGCGCGATCATCCGTCAATCATCAGCATCAAAACATTCCGACGGAAAATTGTATTGTGGCTTGAAAGGCGGTAGAGAACCCCGCCGTTCGAGCAGCGGGGTTCTGGCTCGGCAACCTTCATGAGAAGGTCACCATCCAAGCTGGTTCTACCCTGGCATGAACCGTTGCCCTTGTCAAAGTCCGCCTGCGTGGGCGGATGGCGGTTCATGGAGATGTGGTTCTCCGGCAGCGCGTTTGCCGCGGCCAGGGATGCCAGACGGTGTTCTGGATTTGTACACATTGCGATCGCGGACAATGCTATTGCAGCCCGGCGTGCCGCACCGAAGCCCGGCGCCGGCAGCACCGGGCGCCAACCGCCGCTATCAGCAGAGTCCCGAAGGCCGGCTCGACCACCGGGATCGCCAGCAGCAGTACCGCGAGCGCCGGTGCCGGCCGCGCGTGACGGATCAATCTTCCCTTTCGGTCATTTCTCCGGCACCATTCGGCTGTGGAGAAACGATCACGACGCCGGTGGCGGTTGCGCTGCGAGTTCCGTCACCGGGCCGGCTGGAAAGGCGAGCCGGTCTCTGGCTGCGCTGCTCGATCTGTGGCCGGCCCGGCCGCTTCGTCGATCCCTTCCCACACATTCCACGACGAAGGTGAACTTGGATGATCAGCCCGGAAACCCGCGTACAGATTCGCCGCTATTTCTACGCCGAGCATTGGAAGATCGGCACCATTGCACAAGCCTTGGACGTCCACCCCGACACCGTACGGCGAGCCATTGAGGTGGAACGTTTTCAGCACGCCGAGCCGCTGCGGCCGTCCATTGTCGATCCGTATCTGCCGTTTGTGCGCGAGACGTTGGAGCAACATCCCCGCTTGCGCGCCACGCGCCTCTACCAGATGATCCGTGATCGCGGCTACTCCGGCAGCGTCGAGCAGTTACGGCGTGTGGTCACACGTTTGCGCCCGCAACCCCACGAGGCCTTCCTCCGGTTGCAGGTTTTTCCTGCCGAGCAAGCCCAGGTGGACTGGGCCTACTTCGGTTCAGTCATGGTGGGCCGCGCCAAGCGCCAGATCTCCTGCTTCGTCATCACCTTGTCCTGGTCGCGGGCGCTGTATCTGGAGTTTTTCTTCGACCAGACCATGGAGAACTTCCTGCGTGGTCACGTGCGCGCCTTTCAAGATTGGTCCGGCGCGCCCAGAGTTATCCTGTACGACAATCGCAAAAGCGCCGTATTGGAACGCCGCGGGAACCAGATTCATTTCAACCCGCGGCTGCTGGAACTGGCGGCTCACTACCACTTCGCGCCGCGTCCTTGCCAGGTGCGGGCGGGAAATCAAAAAGGCCGCGTGGAACGGGCTATTCGGTATGTACGGGATTCCTTCTGGGCCGGCCGTATCTTTACCACACTGGCGGAGTGCAATCGCCAGGCGCTAGCGTGGCGCGATGAGGTAGCACACCAGCGCCGCTGGCCCGACGATAGCGCACGCTCCGTGGCGCAGGCTTTCGCCGAAGAGCAGCCCCGCTTGCTGCCGCTGCCGCTCCACTCTTTCAACACCGATCGGATCGAGCAGGTACGCTCCCGCAAGACCATCTATGTGCATTTTGATCTCAACGACTATTCCATCCCGCCCGAAGCCGTGGGTCGGCCTCTGACCCTGGTGGCCTCCGACACCGACATCCGTATCCTGGACGGCGCTGTCGAGATCGCCCGCCATCATCGCTCCTATGACCGAGAGCAATCCATCCTGGACCCGGCGCATGAACAAGCCTTACTGCGCACCAAACGTAAAGCGCTGCATCAGACGCGCGCGGGCCGCCTGGCGCTCTCCGTTCCCGAAAGCGATGACTTGCTGGAGCGCGCCTTCGCCCAGGGAGAATCGGCCGCCAGTCAAACCACCCAACTGCTCCGTCTGCTGGACCTGTATGGCGTAGCCGCTTTGCGCCGCGCCATCCGCGAAGCGTTGGAGCGGAATACGCCACGCGCCTCTTCGGTCGCCTTCCTGCTGCGTCGAAACCATCGCTCTTCGCCCCTGCCGGCGCTGGATCTCAGCCGCCATCCCGAGGCGCAGGCGCTGGATGTCCGCCCCCACGATCTGGAGACTTACGATGAGCTCGCCCATTCGCACGACGACGACCCCGAGCAACAGCCTGCCGGAGCAACTGGAACAGATCGGCTTGCATGCCGTGGCCGGCGGCGTGGACGACTTTCTGGCGCGCGCTACTAAACAGCGCTGGTCTCCGCGCCAGATTCTGGAACATCTGGCGCAGACCGAGGCCGCCGAACGCGCCCATCGCAGCCTGGAACGGAGGTTGCGGCTGTCAGAGATCAAGAAGTTCAAGCCCATGGCCGACTTCGACTGGTCTTGGCCCAAGAAGATCGAACGCGATGTGATCGAACGGGCACTGACCCTGGACTTCCTCCCTGAGGCTCGTAACCTGGTTCTGGTCGGTACCAATGGCTTGGGCAAGACCATGATCGCCCAGAACATCTGCCATGCCGCCGTGCTGGCGGGCCACTCTGTCCTGTTCCGCTCCGCGGCCTCTTTGCTGGAGGAACTCCATCGCCAGAGCCCCGAAGGCCGCCAGCGCAAGTTGCGCACCTACGGCAACGTGGGACTCCTTTGCGTGGACGAGGTCGGGTACCTCTCCTTCGACGACAAATCCGCCGACTTGCTCTACGAGGTGATCAACCGGCGCTACGAACGAAAGCCGGTGATTCTCACGACCAATCGGCCCTTCAAAGAATGGAACGAGGTCTTTCCCAACGCTGCTTGCATCGTCACCCTGCTGGACCGTCTACTGCACCACACCGAGGTAACCAAAATCGAAGGCGACAGCTACCGGGTCCGTGAAAGCGAGCAGGAAACAGCGGCCCGACGGAGGAAGAAATGACTCCCGCCGGCTCACTGTTGCAGCCGGACTCCAACCCGGCGTTGTACGTCTCTTCGGTACTGACGCTCTATGTCGATCTGCCGGACACCCATTTGCGCGCCAGTGCTTCCGATGTGTCCTTTCGGTAGAGCTGCGTAGCCGCTGCCTGCGACAATGGTTCAAGGAGATAGTTCTGAGCGATGTCACCCGAGGCGACACCCGCGGGCATGAAAATGGCTACCCTGGTGGTGCCGGACCATAGCGGATTCTCAAGAGAGACGGAACGTTCCCCATCGCCGCCAATCACTTCGCCGCGCTGAGCGGGCTCTTCCCACTCGCGGCGTCGAAGGCCAGATGAAACGGCCGGATCGACTCCACCGCCAGGATCCCATCCACCACCCCGGGATCGTGTTCGGCGATCGCCCGCACCTCCGCCTCGTCTCTCGCGTTGTACAGGATCAGTCCGCCTGAATCGTCCAGAAACGGTCCAGCCAACTGCAGCGCGCCCTTCGTCATCTGCTCCTGCAAGTACCGCCCGTGATTCCCCAGGGCCTGCTCCCCGGCCGGCTTGCCCGCCACCCACTTCGGCCCGCGCTTCAGCAGCACCACGTACTGCTTCGAAGGAGGCTGGCTCTGCGCCAACAACCACCCCGCCACCGCCAAGGCAGCAACAATCGCTCCGACACGCACAATTCGGGAAAACAACATCCCCTCACTTTACCTGTTTCGGGGACAGTTCTGAGCGATGTCGCCCGAGGCGACACCCGCGGGCATGAAAATGGCTACCCTGGTGGTGCCGGACCATAGCTGAGGCCGTAGTTGTCTGTGAGGCCCGCGGGACAGTTTGGTCGGAACGCCGCTCGTACCCACGAATGTCGCGCCGTAAGGCAGCACGCAAGGGAGAGTGACCTTGGTTGGCGTCCCTCTGTCCGGCCGAGGCGACGATGGAAGTTCTCTATGCCCGCTGTGCGGCCGCCGGCCGGGGTGGTCAGGTCCAGTGCCTCGGTCAGGTAGACGAACCCGACGCCGAGGTGCTCCAGTTCCCGGAGCGTCGCCAGGAGATCCGTGACCGACCGGCCCCAACGATCCAACCGCCAGACCAGCACCACGTCGATCTCCCGCCGGCGAGCGGCTTCCAGCAGTTTCTCTCGCGCTTCCCGTCTTGCCGCTCCGGAGTTCACCTCACGAACCTGCAGGGCGATCGTCCAAGCCGGCCCGAAACATTTTCGCCGCTCTTCGTGACTGGCCAAAAACGTTAGCGGATTTGCTTTGGGAAAGGCCCGTTTGGCGGCCATTTCGGAATGTCACCTGACCACAGCCGCAGTCGATCCTTTTCGGCCAGATCAGGATTCATCCTACTACGCCGCGGCAGGGGTGGCGAGCCGGGCCAACGTCTCGCGGTAGTTCCAGGGCATCCACTCCGATGGGTTGGGCTTCAACTCCTCGGCGTGCCGCAATAACTGGGTCAGATAGTCGAACGGATTGGCTCCGTTCAGTTCGCAGGTATGGATCAGGCTCATGAACAGGTCGCCGACTCTGGCGCCATTCAACGTCTTGTAGAACAGTGAGTTTTTTCGGTGCAAGATGGCCTTTTTCAGAATTCTTTCAACCAGATTGTTATCGATCGGAGCCCCTGGTTCCCGAAGGAAAAGAGTCAGCGGCAGCCAGTGGCGAAGCATGTACCGGATGGCCTTACCCAGCCCAGAGTTCGGCTCCGTCTTCCGTTCTGCCAGTTGCGCTTCCATCCAGCCATGCAGGGTTTTGATCAGCGGGCCGCTGTGCTCCTGATGGAAACGCAGGCGCTCCTCCGGCGACAGTTCCTGCTCCCGCGACAGCGCATCATGGTGCCAGATGCCGCCCAGCGTCTCCAGCACATAACGGCATTCCTCCGGGAAGTTCTCCGCTACTTCCACAAACTGGCGTCTTCCGTGCGACATACAGTGAGCCAGCAGACGTTCCACCCCTTCCGGCAGATGGGAAGTGTTCCACGACAGCGCATCGCACATCTGGATCAAGGGAGCCAGCCCCGGTGGGCGCCGCTTCAGCAATTCGGCCAGATTCTCTCCCGCATGTTTGGCGCCGCTGAAGTACAGGGTGATTTTCCAGCCCGGACCGAGCGAGACGATGCCGCTGGTGAAGATGCCCGTGCGTGGGTCGGCCGGCTCCCGTGCCAGTCTTAGAATCCGCATGCTCGTGTCGTCGTTGTGCATCACCTCGCCCAGCGCTGCCTGCCGAATGAACGCGTCATACACCGGCCCCAGACCCAGTGCCGCTTTCTCGGCTATCCCCCATTGCGTGGCTGCTGGCAGCGGGATGCCGAGATTCCCCTCCAAGCGCTCCAATCGTTTAAACGGCAAACCGCTTCCATAACGGAGTTGCGCGATCATCGCCGCCGCTGTCTCGTCATACTTTTCCGCACCTGCCTCCGCCGGTTCGTCCGCTGTGAACACCTCTCCGCAGCCGTTACAGCGCAGGCGCTCCATCTCGTACCGGGTGGCCTCTAGCGGCGGCCGCCCCACGATCCGCACCAGCGTTTTGGGCTCCTTCTGGCGGTAGACTTTGCCCACGCCGCATTCCGGACAGATGTCTCCTGGGTGCAGTTTTTTGTGTTGCACCCGAACGGTCCGCGCGCCCGTGAACCGGGCGGCTCCGTTGCGCCCATGTCCGGTCCGCTCGCGCTCTCCCTCCAGCTTTGCCTTTTCTGCGGCAGGCTCAGAACTGGGAGTCTGCGGCAACACCGCGCGGGTTTTCTCTGTCGTCCGCCATCTCGGCTTCGCCCGATCGGCCAGAATGTGCAACACCGCTTTCAGCTTCTCTCCGTCCGATTCGCTCAGCGGTGCGCGCATGCCGCCGTCGATGATCTGGTCCAGTTCTTCCAGGTTCACATCCATGCGGGGGCGGGGTGGCGTTTTCATAACTGGCTGAGTAACTGGCGGAAACGGGGCGTCAGCGGAAGGCCGAGGATTTCCTTGATAGGGCGATTGGGCTGGTTGGTCTGGTCGTTTTTGCCGCGCCCGGTGGTGAGCCCGAGCAGTTGCCAGTTCGCCGCCCGGTAACAGGTTCCGCGAAAACGGCCTGGATCGATGAAGGTTTCCGCGAAGTAAACCGGATGACCGTACATCCGTTCCCAGGCGTCGGATAGTCCCCTGGTCACCTTCCCGAGAATGTGTGACGCCAGGTGTGGTACCCGGACCCAGGGCAGGATCAGAAAGCGCGTGTTGTAGGCGATGAAGCGGATGTTGCGCCGCCGCGCTTCCGCGCTCCAGCCGATGTAGCGGTCGCGGCTACCCAAGTGACGCGGAGCCGAACTCCACGCCAGGCAGGCAATCGGGCGTCCCTGCGCCCAACAAACATACTTCAGGTGCTCGCCGACCGGCTGTTCATAGCCGAGGTAATGATGATGCTCCATCAGGCTGTTGAACAGCGGCTCATCGGCGGTGCGTCGCACCTGCTCCAACGCGATCAGCCCCAGGTCCTTCAGTTTTTCTTCGATCTGTGTGTGGTCCAGCAGCACCGGCGCGGGACGAGCACGGTGGGCCAGCGGGTTGTGCCGTTTGTAGGTCACCGCCGGCAACTCAATCTGGCCCGCACGCTCCAGCATGAGCAGCAGGCCCCGGCAAACCATGTCGCACAAAGCGCCGTTGGCTTGCCGCCATTCCCAGGCTTCACACAACTTCTTCGACAGCGTCCGCCGACTGGCCCCGGAGTTGGCCGCAATCAATCCCCGGATGAACCCTACATCTTCAACCGTGACTACGCGTCCGCGATACTTCCACCCGCTGTCCACGATAACCGCAGTGTAAAGGAGGTTTTCTTGGAACGCAAGTGTTTTTCAACTCACGCGCCGCCACACCGGCGCCGCTTCTGCAGATTCCGGGTTCCCCGCGGCTAAGAGCAACTGCGCCTGGTGAGCCTGCCGTGTCCGAGTCGCTTCTTTGCCGGTTGGCCACCACACGAATCGCCCCTTCGATAGTCGTTTCTGCGCCATCCAAAACCCCTGGCCATCGTATGCCAAGACCTGAATCGCCGTGGCACGCCGGCTGCGGAAAATGAACAGGCAGCCGGAGAACGGATCGGCGCCCAGTTTCTCCCGGCACAACTGCGCCAGTCCATCGATGCCCTTTCTCAGATCGACGGACTCGAAGGCTACCAGAATGCGCATCTGCGGCGCTACTTGAATCACGCCGACTCCCACAGCACCCGGCTGAGTCCGGCCAGGTCTGGTGGGGTGTTCAGATCCGGCTCGTAGTAGCTGGGATGTGTGACGGCACTCTTCAAGTTATCCGGAACCACGACCTCGGCCACACCACCGAAAAACTCCCAGGCCCGCATATGCGAACCGATCCAGTTCCGCAGATCCTGGCCGGTCGTGGCCTCGGCGAAGGTGTAGCTACTGGCGCCCAACACCGCCACGATTACTGCGGCGGGGTGTACCTCACCAGTCTCCGGGTTGTGAATCGGAATGGTGGCCCCGGCGTAATCCACGAACATCTTCTCGCCGGCGCGGTGCTCCTGGCGCAGCACCAGGTCGAGCTTCTTTAACCACCGCCGGTAGAGATCGCAGAAACGGCTGTAGCCATATCCATCGGGGTTGCTCTCCCGGCCCTCCTGCCAGACCAACTGCAGGGTCAGGTCCTTGTGCGTCTGCAGCTCCTGGTGGATCTGCGTCCACTCCGGTTCCGGATGTTTCCGCCAAATCGCCGGCGCGGGCCGCTGCGGAAACAGCTTGCGCTCGATCTGTTGGTCATCCCACTGCTCCGGCGCCGGCCACTTCAGCCCGGCCGCTTGCGCGGCCGACAAGTACTCATGGACGGTGCTCTGCGAGATGGAGCAACTGCGGGCGATCTGATGCTGGCTCAGTCCGAGGGAATGGAGCCCCAGAACTTCCTTCAACTTGCGCATGGTCAGCCTCTTCTGTGGCAACTGGGAGTCTCCATTTACCAGTGGAGCCCAACACCACGACTGCCCTACGCCGCCATTCCAATCTCATGCCGATCACCGTTCCGAACTACAACCGTAAAACTGATCGGCTTCAGTTCGGAACACTGATCGGCATCACTTCGGAATCGTGATCGACATCAGTTCGGAACGCTGATCGCCATCCCTCGGAATCCGCACCTTTGCCCTCGAAACAAATGATCAAGGCCCAATTATGGAAAGAACTGGCCTCTGTCAACTGCCCTTGGTGAGCATCAAGAATGGAGCATGACCAAGCCCAGTCGGAGGTTTCGCGGAACACGGTCGATGCCGCGAATCGCGGGGTTCCGTCCGCCTTACCACGATAGGCGATTGTCTGCAAAAATGAGTTAAGTGTCATCTGATCAAGCTGGGCGTCGCAGTTCACATCTAAAAGAATCAGCACCTTACGACTGTCATTATTCGGGCATTTCGCGGGCGCATGGGCCAGGTGGATCTTGAATCCGTTGTGCACGGGAACGTAGCCTCGGATTACCGAAATCATTTGAGATGGAGACTTAATGGAGGGTTTGGAAGGTATATGAATTTCTTGTGAGTGATTGAAAATATGGAGCGGGAGACGGGGTTCGAACCCGCGACGTCCAGCTTGAGAAGCTACGCAACACTTTAATTTCAATCAGTTAGAGGTCGCAGGTGTTGGTTTGGAGAGTACCGAGACACCTGGAAAAACAGCGGTATACCGCGAGCGCCCTCTAAACAGAGTGCAATTGGAGTGCAGCGGTGCCCATCGAGAGGATTCGGCGAATTCTGCCACCATTCCCAAGGTGGCCCAGTTCGCCCCCGGCTATAAGCGTTCCCCTCGGCCGCTACTGGAAGCAGCCGAAGTCGTCGGACATCCTGATCGACGAGACGGACACCCAAGTCTCGCGGCAGAAGTTCCAGCAACTCAGGGAGTACTCCTCTCTCGATCCGCGCGGCGTGTACCCAGGACAGACTTGGCGCCGCCATTCCGTTCGCCGGCTGGAAAGAGCTCAAACGCGCCGCCAAAGATGGCACTCCAAATTCCCAAGCCATCAGGCGCAGCCCTGGATCGCAGCGCATTTTCGCGTGCGTTGATCAACGGCGTGCCGTTGGCCCATATCGATTTCAGCGAGTGCGCGAGCGAGGAAGAGGTCTGCGATCTCATCGCTTTTCGGGTGCGGTCATGAGTGCGCCTTCAGCTCTCGAACGAAAACCGGCCAGGTCACAGCTCAAGCCGCGGCCGCTGCATTCGGCCCAGAATGGCCACTCGTATCTTGAGCAGGCCGTGTACAACTTACTCTGGAGCGACAATGGCGCGGCGAATTCGAAGGACGAGATCCGCCAAGCTCGCGGGGGATACAACCGCATTGCTAGCAAACTGCATACCGACAAGAAAGCCGTAAAGCGGAGCCTTCGTTCACTGTCACAGTCTGGGAGGGTTGAAGCCCTCGCCTATAGGCGACGGCTTCAGCGCGCGCGCCGTAGATTAAGCTGGGGGGATGCCAGATTACCGCCACGGCGCGCATACCGTATTCGAGATTCATTTGCATCTGGTCTGGATAACCAAGTATCGACGGCCGGCCCTGAGCGGGGAGGTGGCAACGCGAGCGCGCGATCTGATTCGGGACATCTGCGGGCAACACGAGGTCAAGATTATGAAGGGGCATGTGGCCAAGGACCACGTGCACCTGTTCGTTTCGATTCCGCCGCAGGTGACGATCGGTCGCCTGTTGCAGTGGTTAAAAGGGAAGACGGCGCACCACCTGATGGCGGAGTTTCCGCACATCAAGAAGCAGTTCTGGGGACGGCACTTGTGGGCGCGAGGGTATTTCTGCTGCAGTTCCGGCAACGTAACCGACGAGGTGATCGCGAAGTACATTGCCGAGCAAAACATCGATCAGGACGAAGATTTCCGAGTAGATGGTTGAGTCCATCTACTTCTTGAAGCCCGCTTGGTGCGGGACTCATCGTGCCGGCCTCCGGCCGGAAATAGGGCTTACAGCCCGGTAATCGTAGCCACCGCCTCCAGGCGGTGGTTTGTCACTTTGCAGGAAGCTTTCGATCGAACCTATTCCTGATTCGCACGAGTCCAGGAACCACGTCGAAACGGGATTCATCGTTTACTCTTTAGTTAGCATCATAGAGCGCCGAATGTCAACGCCGGTTGAAAATTCCCCGGTTTGCGCCGGTTGAAATTTCCCCAGTTCCGCCGGTTGAAATTTCCCCAGGTGCATTTCGATTGTAGACACGCCCCGGAGGTGGAATCAAGACAGATCCCGCGAGGCTGGGAAATCGATTCGCGCGATCGCAGCCGCGCTGCACATCGGAAAGGGCACGGTCTCGCGGATTCTGAGTGTCCCAAAAGGGTGATACGATCGCGCATTTGGCGCACGGCAAACAAAGGGGTTCTGGGCGGGATTTTGGCGTTCAAAAAACTGAAGAAATTGGAACGCGGCCCTATGTGAAACCCCTGGATTCATTGGCTTTTTTAGCGATCCTGGAGACGGCAACGACGCGATTGCGCTTATTGCCGCTCGCGGTGCCGGTGCGCGCCATTCCCGCATTTTCCATGCGTATTCCGCGAAAACGGGAGGGGGCTTCACCCTGCGAATTCCTGACGCACCTGCTTCGCCGTCATCGGCCGCCGCGGGCAGTTCGTGAAATGCGCGCGGATCACCCCAAAGCAGCGCGCGAGTCGGGTCGGAAAGCCGCTACCGAAGAGGAATCCGGGACGCGGTTTGCCATCGCGCGACCGCGCGGCGGAAGGCGACGGAATCGACTGGCGCGCCGCTGCGCAGCCGCGAGTCGCGGCTTGCAGTCGCGTTTTCGGTTCAACCCGTCCCAGCCGCGGGCGCTTGCCGGCACCGAGAGCGCGTCTCACATGGGCGGGGCGCGGCGGCCCACCGCCTGAGCTCGCGGCGGAAGGCGGCGGAAGGGAGGGCGCGCGCGGCGCAGGCCAGAGCCGCGGCCGGCCGTTGCGCTTTCGGTTCGACGCGCTCAGCGCTCCAGCCGTTTGCAACACTACCTATAGTGGCAGGCATCTGGGATGTGAAATGGAAATCCCGGCTGAAGTGTTTGAATCCACGCTGCCCGCGCGGGCAGCGACGACGGTGGACCGCTGGAACCGCTCGGGATGGAAGAGAAGGAATGAGACAAACGGCTCCAATGGAGGCGGTCGCGAGTATAATCGTTGCCAGGAAGCCAAAAAGGAAAGTCCTGGTTTAGCGAGTCCTGGAGGTGTCATATGCAGAAACGTGAAGAAGGAAGCCGACGAGACTTCCTGAAGAAGAGCGCTGGAACTCTGACGGGGCTGCTCGGGGCGCCCGTGATCGTGAGGGCGTCGGCCTTGGGCTTGGGCGGCGCAACGTCGCCTAGCGACCGAGTTACGGTCGGTATCATCGGGAGCGGCCAAAGGGCCGTTTTTGAGACGCTCCAGTATCCGTCTTTCGACAATGTCGTCATCGTCGCCGTGTGCGACGCTGTGCGGAGCCATATGCAGGACGCCAAGGATAAGCTCGAAAAGCAGTACGACTTGAACCAGCCGAGCCGTCCGAACAAAGGCATCCGGATGTACGACGACTTTCAGGAACTGCTGGCGCAGAAGGACATCGACGCCGTCTACAACGCGGCGCCCGACCACTGGCACCCCTCCATGGCGCTTCGGAGTCTGAAGGCGGGCAAGCACGTCCATTACGAAAAGCCGCTCGGCACCAGCGTGGAGCAGGATCTGGCGGTATTGAAGGCCGTGCGCAAGTTCCCGAATCTGGTTGTCCAATACGGCACCGAGCTGCGCGCCTACCCCGCCGCTAAGAAAGGCATCGAACTGGTGGCCAACGGCCGCATTGGCAAGGTCCAGAAGATCTACCTGGTCTCTCCAGGGGCCCGCGCCGGCGGTTCGGCGACCCCGGTGCTGCCCGTTCCTGACGGATTCAATTACGATGCCTGGCTTGGGCCAGCGCCGTTGGAGCCGTTCTGCTACGACCGCTGCCTGAGGCCCGACCGCGCCGGCATCTTCGACATTGACGACTACTGCCTAGGCGGGATCAATAATTGGATCCATGTGCACGATCAGATGCAGCGCTGGGCCGACGCGACCGGCCGCAAGGACCCTCCCATCCATTACGAAGGCTCCGGGAAGTTTCCCACCGCGGGACTCTACAACGATGCCACGCAGTGGAGGGTGCAGTGCACGTGGGCGGATGGTCTGATGGTGGACTTCATGGACCCGACCACCTATCGTGGCCTGCCCGACGTCCCTCAGCCTGTCATCAACCCGCCGCGCCCCGGAATGTCGAACGGCGTGGTCTTCATGGGCTCCGAGGGCTGGGTGGCCATCAGCTACGGCAACAATGGCGCGGTGGTCACGCAGCCGGCTTCGCTGATGCAGTCCGTGATTGGGCCGAACGAGATTCACGTGCTCGACAGCGCGCTGGAGACGATTCCGGCCAACCTGCCCAAGGGCTTCCAACAGACGCTGACGGCGGGCCACCATCAGAACTGGATCAAGGCCATTCTCACCGGCAGTCCCGTGGCGTCTCCCATGGAGAGCGCCTTCCGTTCGGACATGCTCGCGCAACTCGCGCAGCTCTGTATCCGCACCGGGCAGCCGGTTCGGTGGGACCCGAAGAACGAAACAATCGTGGGCAACGACTTGGCGAAGAGGATGATGAAACGGCCGTTGCGGGACCCGTGGGGACTTATAGAATTGGCCTGACGTGGCTTGTTCGTCTGAGAAGTCGCTTGAAATAAGGCGCTTCCAGGTTTATACGTACCCCGAGGAACCAGAGTTGGCCCCTTCCTGGGCCGCTGGAGTTGTTCGGGATCGAAGAAATGAGAGAAACGGCTTCGATGTAAGCGGTTGGCCGTATAATCGATGCTGGCCAGGATGGCAACACGGAAATCCTGGTTGGATGCGCCGGCTGGCGCAGTAGTGTGGATTGTTTTAGGCCAAACGCATTACGAAGGTAAGGAAGTGTAAGAATGCATAGAGAACGAGTGTTGGGAGTATGCCTGCTCGCGGCGGGACTCGCATACGCCCAGCAGCGGGGCGGTCAGCAGGGCGCTCAGCAGAGGGAGATTGGGCCGCAGCCACCGGTGGTGGATCCCGGCGGTCCGGGCAAGCCGCCCTCGGACGCCATCGGAGTCGCGCGCCGCCGAGCGTGTGAAGCAGCCGCAGTAGCCGCAGGACCGGCTGTGATCAAGGCGCGTGGCGCCAATGACAAGATCAATATTGCTTGACGTCGATCCCGAATCAGCATGACAGTGGAGAGACCTTATCTAGTTGGAGGTGAAATCTATGCGACGACGAATGTTTCTGCAATCGGTTTCCGGGGCGCTGGCTGCATCGGCCGCGGCGGCGCAAACCCCGCAGCCTGGCCAAGCCGGCGGCGCAGCCGCTCCGCAAGGCGGTTCGGGAAACATCGCACTCACCGAGAAAGAGTATTTCGAGGGACCCGGATTCGTTTTTTTGGTCTACCATAATCATAATTCCGGGATGCAGGGCGGGCTCCAGATTCTACAAAGAGGCGAACGATTGCTCGATAGTGGAGAACTGCTGCTTAGAACCAAGGGCGGCCCGGGAGGCCGCGGCTTAACCGGCGGCGTGCAGCGCCGGGTCGTGGATAGGGAAAAATCCACGGCGACGGTCTTCGGCGAAGCGGGAGCGCTCAACCAGGGCTACCAGCTCATATGCCGTACCGATGGCCGGCGCATGTTTGTCACGCTGAAGTTCGACCGGCCCCTGGACTGGAGCAAGATCGACGAAGCCGGCTTCCATATGTTTCTCTACACGGCGGCATACTTCGAGAAGTCGTTTGCCAGTGATTCGATGTCGGGCGTGTTTCCCCGGCAGTTCAACGGGGAAACCGTTCTGGGGCGCGCGCGGAATATTCTGCGGATTGCCGAAGACGATCCCGCGTGCAGCGTGATCTTCGAACGACGCGACGGCGAGTTCCGGGTCGAAGATAGACGAGGGCACGGCGACCGTACTGCCTGGTTTTCGGTGGTCGCCCCCATCGAGCCGGGATCGACTGAAACGGAACTCGAGATTGTCATCACCCCATCTCTTGATGCGCAATGGCGGCGGCCGCCCATGATCAGCGTGTCGCAGGTGGGCTATCATCCCGGGCAGCCGAAGCGGGCGATCGTGGAACTGGACCCCCGAGAGGAGTTCACCGAGAAAGTGAGTCTGTTCAAGATGGCGCCTCGCGGCCAGCGGGAACTGGTCAAGGCCGAGATTCCCAAGCCTTGGGGACGCTTCTTCTACTATAAATACGCCACATTCGATTTCCGCGAAGTGACGGACCCGGGCGCGTACGTTCTGGAGTATCGGGGGCAGACGGCGGGACCTTTCCGCATCGACCGGCAGGTTTATGCTCAGGCCTGGTGGCCGACGCTGGAAGTATTTCTACCCGTCCAGATGTGCCACGTGGCGGTGAACGAGGGCAATCGTTCCTGGCATGGCGCGTGCCATGTGGACGACGCCTTGCAGGCGCCCGAAAACACCAGGGGCCTTGATGGCTATCAGCAGGGCAAGCTCGAGACGCGATTCGCCAGCTACGAGCACATACCGGGGCTGAACTGGGGCGGATGGCATGACGCCGGCGATCACGATCTGCCGGGCGGCAGCATGGCCCCGACAACCCTGGCCCTGGCTCTGGCGCAAGAGGAGTTTCATCCGGGCCTGGACCTGACCACGGTCCGCCGCGCTGACCGGCAGGTGCTGCTGCACGTCCCCGATGGAGAAGAAGACCTTCTCCAGCAGATTGAGTACGGCGTCGAAGGCTTGCTGGCTTCCTATCGGGCGGCGGGGCAAATTTTCGCCGGGATTATCGAAAGCACGCACGATCAATACGACCACACCGGCGATCCGGTGAACATCACGGATAACCTTGTATACGACAGCAGCTTGAAGCCGGACCAGATAGTGGACGGACGTTGCGGCAAGCGCGACGACCGGTGGGCGTACACCAACCGGAACACCGGCCTGCAATACAAAGTGGCGCAGACCCTGGTCGCGGCCAGCCGCGTGCTCCGCGCCACGAAACCCGCCCTCGCCGAAGAATGTTTGACCGCGGCGGGAAAGCTGTGGGAGTACGAGCAGACGAATCCGCCAGTTTACGCTCCGGGCTCCTATGCGGGCCGTGGCGGAACTACGGAAGAGCTTTCGGCCACCGTGGAGCTATGGCTCACGACCGACGATGCGCGTTACCAGAAGCGGCTCTTCGCTCTCTTGCCCCAGGTGGCCTCCGCCTCGCCCGAGCAGTTTGGGAGCGGGTTCGGCTGGATGCTTGCACGGCTGCTGCCCAAGGTTTCCGATCCCGGATTCCGCAACATGGTTGTCGAGCAGTCGAAGAAGTGGAAGGCCGCCACGGACGCTATGGAAGCCACCAATCCGTACGGCATCCGCTTCCCCTCCCGGCTTTTGAACACCACCTGGAAACTCGACTCGCCCACGCAAGCGCGAGCCGACACCGGCAAGATCTCCGCTTGGGACTTACAGACCGCCGGCATGCACCACTACTTCTATCACAAGCACCTGCCGGAAATTTTCGACGCCAACAGCCTGTTCAACGCGGTCAACTGGGTGCTGGGCTGCCATCCGGCCAACAATACCAGTTGCGTATCGGGCGTCGGGACTAACTCACAGTTGATCGCCTACGGCTTCAACCGGGACGATTGGACGTACATTCCAGGCGGCGTCATTTCGGGGCTCGCCTTAGTGAAGCCGGACTTCATGGAGCTCAAAAACTTCCCGTATCACTGGTATCAGACCGAGTATGTCATCCATGGAGCCGCCAGTTACATCTTTGTCGTGCTGGCGACGCAGTGGGTTCTGGAGCATCAACGTCCCGTGGCGGCCTGATATCGGCCAGCATTTACGCAGTCCGCGCCGCCAGTATCCCACCAATCGTAATACCCTTGGTAGGCGCATAAACGAAGCCGGCGATGGCCAGGGTCGGCTAGCGCCGGGGAGGCACTTTATGAAACGTCACATGCAACGACGCGATTGCGCTTAGTGCCGCTCGCGGTGCCGGCGCGCGCCATTCCCGCATTTTCCATGCGTATTCCGCGAAAACGGGAGAGGGCTTCACCCTGCGAACTCCTGACGCACCTGCTTCGCCGTCATCGGCCGCCGCGGGCAGTGTGAAATGCGCGCGGATCACCCCAAAGCAGCGCGCGAGTCGGGTCGGAAAGCGGCGCTACCGAAGAGGAATCCGGTTCAACCTTCCAGATCGGACTTCTGGACTGCCCACAAGCCGGTTTCGCGGCCAATGGTGCAGTTCCGAGTGGCGCGTCGCTTTTTCCGTAGGGCTCTAAGCCTTGCTCGGGCCGCCCATTGGTCCGGCCAACTGGTGGGTCCTGGTTCGGTGGGCGGCGTCGCGCTCTCCGCTGATGGAGATACCGTCCTCTGGGGTGACAGCAGCTTTACCGGACGGGCATGGATCTTCACGCGCGCCAACGGGGTGTGGAACCAACTCGGCAGCGAACTGGTGGGGACTGGCGCTGATCGCAGCGGAATGCTTTCAGCCAGGGCTCTTGGGCTCAGTTCGTCTACAATGAAGTCCGCGAGACAAATCATCGCCGGAGCAGGTTGATCGAGGCCGGCGGGAATCACGCCCGAGGGAGGAGAATTGAGATGCGAAAAGGGCCCGGATTGCGAACAGTGTTTGCCATCGGCGTTCTGAGTGTGCTTCCCGGCGGCCGTTCCGCTTGGGCCCAGCCGCATCAACCGCTTGAATACCAGGGTGGGCTGGTCCTCAAGGCGTTCAAGATTTACCCGCTGTACTACGGCGACTGGAGCGCCGCGGACATCAATACCCAGCAGGAGTATCTCACCAACCTCACCGCTTACCTCTCGGGGGCACACGCCCCCGTGGGCGAACAGCCGATGCTGATGCAGTATGGCGTGAACGCGGCCACGGTGGCCGCCGCGACGACGGCGGACCCCACGGCGACGCCCCAGACCCTGGCGCGGAGCGACGTCCTCAACATCATTCACACCAACCAAACTGCCGGGAAGCTTCCGGCTTATGACCCTGACACGCGATTTCGATCTCTGCCTGATTCAGGTTCCACACTTCGGCTGCCATTTCCGACCCGAAGACATCCGCCAACGCTTTGCGACGATGAATGTTCAAGTTGTCCAGTACCAGATGAATCGTCTCCGCCTCCGGGTAGGCGATCGCCAACTGCACCGCAACCTGAGCAAACTCGAAGCCCGAGCGATCTGGTGTCGCGAAGGTGAAGTGACGGCCCGCCTTGGGTTCTACGGCACAGAAGACGTTAGAGGTCCCGCGACGTTCATATTCGTTATCCCGTCGCGCTTCTCGTCCTGGAACCGCCGGCGAGGTGGGCCGCAGATCGGCGTGCAGCGTGATCGGTTTCTCATCCACGCAGATCACCGGCTCTTGCGGGTTATACGGCCGTTCGTAAACCTCCAAGACGTCTTCCATCTTGGTGATATAGTCATCGTCCAGGTCGGCCACCACCCACATTTTTTTCCCGCCACGGCTTCAGGTCGTGGCTCAGCAGGAGAATCCGAATGGTTTCCCTTCCTACCCGCGGAACCAATTTGCGTTTGACAGCTTCCTCTGCCACCAGGCGCACCGTCCAACGGGCGCGTCCTTCCGGGGGGCTGCTGCATACCATTGCAATCAAACGTTGTTTCTGGCCTTCGTCGAGTACTTCGGCGGCGCCCGGCCTGTGTCTTTCATACAGAGCCCGCTCCAAACCGCCTTGCTGGTAACGACGGCCAATATTCCGTATGGCCTGGGAAGTGAGTGGGATCAGGTCGGCGATTTGCGGCGCGCTGGCGCGCTTCGCCAATTGCAGCAGTGCCAAGGCCCGCAGGACAACCCGGACCTGCTGCACGCCACCACTCAATAGCTTGGCCAGCGCTTTTTGATCCTTTGGCGCGATGTCAATGCTCAGAGGAGGACGACCCATACCTTGAGTATGGGCCAAAACAATTCTACATAAAAATGGTTTTTACCAACTTTTTACGCGGTCGGAGACCTAGGAATCGTGACCCACTATCATCGGTGTTCTGTGGCGTCGAGGCCGACAATATTTTGCAGATCTCGAACGTTGTTCGTCGCAACAATGTACTTTTGCCTGATCCTGGGTCTCCGGAAATAAGGAGTTTTCGGCGAGCGGGTGGTGTATTGAAATCCATTCCATTGCACCGGCCGAGCCACGTGGGGTGCCCCCTTCCCTCACCCCCCACTCGGACACGGGGACACACTCGACACTGTACGACACGACGGGATACTTGGACACGCTGGACACAGGAAACCCACCCCGTATCCCGCCGCCCCGCCCGCCAGATCGGTTCTCGGCGGCCTGGTCGCGCCGTGATCGCGCGATTAATCTTCCGGTCGCCACTCGTAGATTTGCGGATGTCCCGCCACCCCCGATTGTCAAGATCCCAATACCTGTCCCCGACCTACGAGCGCCAATCAACGCTCCAGGCCCGGTCACACAAACCGCCAATGCTCCCTGCGCGGTGAACATACAAGGCAATGGCAACCAGGTGACGAACTGCGCACCCGTTCCGCGAGGGCTCCGGCCCGTACCGAGAGGAGGTCCACGGACCATGTCAGTGATACGCCGATCTTTCTTCGCCCGTGCGGGGGCCGCCGCCACCGCCCAGGGGCTGGTATTGCAGGCGCAGCTGAGTCGACCACCGCCACGTGGGGCGTGTCGAACTCGCCCGGGCCTTTGCCGCGCTTGCCCCATTCCATCAGATCTTTGCCCTCGCGCGAGAACTTCACTACGCGCGAATTGCCATGACCATCGGTCACCAGGAAGTTACCGTTGGCTAAGAACGCCACGTCGGTGGGACGGTTGAACGTACTTTCTTCTTGGGTGTTCTGGCGCGCTAACTGTATTGGGAATCCGGGCAGGGCCCAAGATCCTCACCGGCCGGTTTGGCGATTTTCCAGGCTCTAGAGGCAGGTTTCGCTGCCGCGCCTCGCGGCGTCAGAATCGCCAGGATGGCCGCCGCAAGAAACAGGGCCGGCACGTCGCCCCAAAGGTGCGCCATGTGCTCGGGGTTCGCGAGCGATTGCGCCGCCATGATCCCGCCATGCACAACGCTTGACCACACCGTGAACCAGATGAGGCTCAGATGTGCGAGGGGGTACCGGGATGCTATTACGAGGAATACGCCAAGGGTCGCGTAAATCCCCAGAAACATCTGGAGGTAGTCCGAGTGACCGCCGGTATGCCACGCCCAGCCGGACGGCCAGATGATGGTTAGCGGGTAGATCCCAATGATGAAGATCAAACCGACGAGGAGCACAGCGATTCGCAGGTATTTGGTGCGATCGGGTTCGGCCATGGCTCTTCTCCTTTAGCTGGGATTTCCATTTTTACTCAATCAGTATACTCCCCACCGATGCCTGTCGATCCTTTTCAAGATCTCCGGTTTGGCTACTGCAGTTTAAGTGACCTCAGCCCAAAGGGAGGGTCACGTCCCGGATCACGGCGCATCCGGAAAGAATTCGCCCCACCGTATCGGGACGCACCGTAGTAGGTGCACTGCCTGCCATCCAACCGATTGCGGCCGTGAAGTGGGCTTGTCTTCCATTGGGCCGGCGAAGGCGGACCAGTCGGTCCAGTCTACGACAAGTCCGGTTTATCTGCCCAGTGGCCCTCTTACAGCTCGGTGATGCAGGCGTTGCAGACGGAGATAGGCTCCCATTGGCAGATTTGGAAACCCTTTTCGAAGGCGCCTACCGAAAGCCCTCAACCAGCATCAGGTCCGTGCCTTTCAGGTCGGGCTTGGTGAGGAGCAGGTAGCGCTCGTCGGGGGTCAGCGACAGTCCCAGCCCCGGGGAGAAATCCAGCGGGAGCACCTGCGAAGGTTTCCCATCGGCGAAGCGCATCGCTTGCACCGAGTAAGAGGCCGGCGGACCTGTCACAGTACACCCGTAGAAGGCGTTCGGCGTGACAGCCATCGCGTTGCCATACGTGCGCGGCGAGAACACCTGGCTATCCTCACTGCCATCGGAGTGAATCCTCCAAACGGGGGAGTAGCTTTGCGCGGGAACATAGAACAGCCACTGGCCATCGCGAGAGACGCGCGCGGCGAACCCACCATGCTTGGTGATCTGCACGGCGTCGCCGCCGGCTGACGGCATGCGCCAGATTTGCGCCGGGCCACCGCGATTCGAAGAGAAATAGACGAACTTCCCATCGGGCGACCAGTCGGGGCGCGCGTCTTCCCCGGGTGTCTGGGTCAAGCGCCGCAATCCGCCGCCTTCCGCGTTCACCACAAAGATGTCGGCGTTGCCATCCGGACGAGCATCGAACGCGATCTGCCGGCCATCCGGCGACCAGCGGGGAGTTCCCGCCACTGGCCCACCGAAATGGGTGATCTGGGCCGGATTGCCGCCTTCGGCGTCGCATACCCAGAGTTCTCTCGACCCCGAACGATTCGACGAGAAAACAATTCGCCGCCCGTCCGGCGAATACTCCGCTGAGGAATCGTACGCCGTGGATGCGATCCACTTGCGTGGCGGCTCGGCGCCTTTCAGGTCGTACCGCCAGATATCGTTGTCGATTCCGCCGCGCGAAAATGCCATCCGGCCGTTGCGGGAAATCGCGATGGGGCCGGAAGTGTAACCCAGACCGGGAATTCTGCGCACTTTCCCTTTCCCATCCGGTTTCACACGCGAAATCGTTCCGCTGCTGTTGGGCGTTCCTTCCTGAAAAACGATTTCCCGGCCATCGGCGGTCCACACCGGGAAGTTGGCGCCGAGTTTGCTGAAGGTGATTTGCCGAGGGGAGCCGTGCAGCTTCCCATCCGGATTCAGTTCGATGGTCCAGAGAGACGAAGTATTGCTGCCTCCCGGAGTGGTGCTGTACACCAGCGATCGTCCCTCGGGCGAAAAAGCCGCTTCTCGGCTACCCGCCAGCGCCGCATCCAGTTTTGCCAGGTCGACGCGCTCACCACTCTCCACCGAGATCAGACTGACGCTCATATCGGAAGAAGTCAGGAGCCAGGGCGGACTGGCCGCGATCCACTTGCCGTCCGGAGACCACGCCGGGTAGAGCACCGTGGAAGGAGACTCCAGCAGCAACCGCTCGGGTCCGCCCAGCGCGGGAATCAGGAAGACGCCGCGTCTGCCGTCCGGATGTATGCCCCAGTAGGCGATCGATTTGCCATCGGGAGACCAGGCGGGAGAAACGTGGTTACCAGGATCCGTGGTGAGGCGCAGGGGCGGTCCGCCGCCGATCAGCTTCAGATAGATGTCGTTTTGCTGCTCTTTTTCCCCGTTCCAATGGAAAGCCACCTGGCTGCCGTCCGGCGAGAAGCTGGGAGAGGCCTCCGAACCCGGATAAGTAGTGAGCGGGAGCGGTTCGAAGGAAACGGTCTGCTCGGGGGGGCGCAGCCACCAGGCAGCGGCCAGCGCGCCAACGGCCAGCACCGCCCCGGCGGGAATCCACCAGCGGCGCTTCGCGGGCTTGCGAGTTGCGAGCGCGGGCGCGTCGAGCGATCCGCTTTGCGAATCTTCCAGCAGTTCGGCGAGCCCGATCTTGAGATCTGCCATGTGCTGGGCGCGGGCGTTGAGGTCTTTACGCAGGCAGCGCAGGACCAGCCGCTCGACTTCGCGGGGCAGGGCGTCGGACATCTGGCCGCTCAGCGGCTTGGGGTCCGCTTGCAGCACTGCGGCGAGCGTTGACATTTTCGATTCCCCGGAGAAGGCGCGCTTCCCGCTGAACATTTCATAGAGGATGGCGCCGAAAGAGAAAATGTCGGAGCGCGCGTCGACGTTCTTGCCTTCCACTTGTTCGGGCGACATGTAGGGCGCGCTGCCGAGGACGGTGCCCTCTTCCGTTTTCACCGCGGGGACCTGCGTGTGAGTTTCATCCTGTTCGCCGGCCGGCGCGGTCTCCATCAGCTTAGCCAGGCCGAAATCGAGCACCTTGGCCTGGCCTTCCTCGGTGACCATGATGTTGCCTGGCTTCAGATCGCGATGCACCACTCCTGCCGCATGGGCGGCGGTGAGCGCGTCGGCCACCTGCACGGCGATCTTGAGGGCTTCGCCGAGTCGCATGCCGGCGCGCGGAATGAGCGCTTCCAGCGTTCGCCCGCGGACCAGTTCCATGGAGATGAAGTCGACTCCCCCGGCGGAACCGATTTCGTAGATGACCACGATGTGGGGGTGCTGGAGCGAAGAGGCAAGCTGCGCTTCCTGCACGAAGCGCTGTCGCCGCTCGGAGTTGGCCATGCGGTCGGGGAGCAGGATCTTGAGGGCGACCAGGCGATTGAGGCGCGAATCGCGTGCCTTGTAGACCTCGCCCATTCCGCCGGCTCCGAGAGCGGAAAGGACTTCATAAGGCCCGAGCTTTGTTCCGGCAGAGAGCGACATCGCGATTGACCAAGTTTAAACTATGACGGCCCCCTGCGGGATCTTCTGCACCGGCGGTCGCCCAGTCGGAAGGAATCGTGCCATGAGGTGGCCGTGAAAGTGGCCGTGAAATAGGTCAGTGGTCGTGAAGTGGGCTTCTCTTCCATTGGGCTGGTGTGGCTGCCAGACGAACCGAATCCAGTTCACTGCTCCAGCCCGATCTTGTCGTTGACTGCTTGCCGCAGTCGCTGCTTGCAGCCCAGGTATCGCTCCGTAGTTTCCACCGAAACGTGGCCCGGCAGGAATTGAATCTGCTCCAGTTCGCCGCCCGCTGCATGGCACAACCGCGCGCATGTGCTTCTCCTATGCCGCATGCGGCATAGGAGAAGCCATGCCGAATGGATCACGTTTCGAGCCACCCGTAGGGCGTTGGACACGGTGCGATGCGGCATAGTCCGGACACCGCCCTGCCTGCTACATGGGAAGGATGATCGATCCCACAATGCTTCTCTTCACCTAACACGCTCTAGTCCTAACGCCAAACATCGGCAGGTAGCGAGCTCTGGAGGCACAATCACGCCGACCCGGACGTCCCGTGTATCAGTGCGCCGTGGGGCTGGAGGTGGTTGCTGCGGCCGCGGATTATGCCGCATCATTCTCTTAGCCAACCTCGCTCAGCAGCCATTCCATGGGGCTCCGGGCCATGCGGTCGCATTCTGATTCGGCATAGTCTTGGATTCGGCATAGCGCCAACAATCGTGGGGCGCCAGTTGCTGGATGCCTGTTCGGTTTGCGGAGTGCTTCACGATATGCCAGACCACCTTTTCCGTGATCCCCTCTCCCCAGATCGCGCCCGAACGATTCACGCAACGAAACAGCCGCCCGTCCCTGATGGCCGCAGCCTGTGTCCATTCGTCCAAAGTCGCTTTGACCCATCGCAGGACTCTTTTCGGTGCAGTCTTGCGTTTGCGGTTTAGGGACTTTGCCATGGGCGGTATCCTCCACCGCCAGAGTGCGCCCACATTTGGCTCAGATTGGAAGATTACACTCGGGCCGGGCTCCCGTCGCCCTGGCAGGCCCAATCGCTTTATGCTGGAATCGAATGCGCATCGATCCCAAACGCAAGGCGCTGCGCCATCTCCGAGTGTGGGATCAGTGGGGAGTCGCGGAGCTGGAGGCGGCTGCCGCTCTGGCGCCGGGCACTGGCCGCGATCTGGTCAAGGCTTTGCAAACGGAGGGACTGATCGAAGCCTCCGCACGCGGCGCCTGGTCCGTTACTCAGGCGGGACGGACGTTTTCGGTTGCATCGGCAGCCAGGCCGGTCACACGGGCGACCGCGGAGAAAGCGCTGGCTGAGTTCCTTGATCGAGTCGAGCAAGTCAACCGGGACCCGTATTTCTTGGGGAAGGGAATTCGAGTGGTTCTTTTCGGAAGCATGCTCAAACCGAGGTTATGCCATTAAGCGATGTTGACCTTGCTGTCGAACTGGTCACGAAGGAGGCCGACTTCGACCGGGCGCGCGAGCAGAACTATCGACGGGCCGAGGAATTGGCCGAGAAGGGAAAGCAGTTCCGGAACGTCCTCGACTGGGAACTATGCTGGTATTTCGAGACGCGGCATTTCCTCAAGGGGGGAAGCCGCGTGATCGCTACGGCCGATCATAAGGCCGAGAAGGCCCTCGTCCTCGCGGTTCCGCATCGATTGCTTATTGGCGAGCCGGAACAGATCGCGGCGCCTACCACTACCCGGCCCGCGCCTCGAAAGCGGCGGCCGCGCGACTGTCCATTCTGAGCGAACGACAGGGGCCTCCGTCCCAATAGAAGAGAAGCTTCACGGCCACAATCGCCGGGGCCCTGCAGGAACATGCCGAGGTGGCCTCGGCGCAATGCTCAACTGCTATGACAAAGTGAGTAGGACTCCTCAGGTTTGAGTTCTTGGACAGTATGGGGTTCAGGCGATGCGCAAAATCTCGCGGCTTCCGGTAATCCAGAGTTCCGTATATCCGGCCATCCGCTCGCGGTACAGGGAGCTGGCGATCGTTTCCTGCATCCGCTTTTCAATTTCCCCCATACTTTCCGCCGTAAACTCCATGACAACTTGGTTGAAATCGCCCGTCACGTCCGTCAGAACGCGGGCATTGGGCATCTCGAACGCGGCGACGGCTTCCTTCAATTGAGCGGCCAGCTTCCCGGCGCATCCCGGCTTGGCGACAAATCTATTACGAACAACGAGCATGGTTCAGTCTCCTAACCGGAGATATTGTGACCCCTTAAGGAATCAAAACGCAACCCGCAGGGTGGTTTTTTTACGGATCGTCGGCGACGGATCGTGGACGGATCCGCCGTAATCGGAGTTCGGATGCATTCGGTTGGAACAGCCGCCTTTCTGAGACTGGACCGTCGGGTTCCGCCATCGGCGGCCCAATGGAAGAGAAGCCCACATATCGGGCACAATCGCCCGGAAGCGCGGCAGGGGCCACAGTTACGGTTGGTGCACCCACACACCCTGGTGGGTTGTTTCCGGATGCGCCGTGATCCAGGCGCTAACTGCTTTCTGATCGAGTAAACTAGTCTGAATCACTCTTATGGCGCTTTCTGCCGGGACTCGCCTGGGACCCTACGAGATCGTCGCGCTCATCGGCGTAGGTGGGATGGGCGAGGTGTACCGCGCCACCGATCCCAGGATGGGGCGCGACGTGGCCATCAAGATTTCCGCCGAGCGCTTCAGCGATCGCTTCTCCCGCGAAGTGCACGCAGTGGCGGCACTGAACCATCCCAACATTTGCCACCTCTACGACGTCGGACCGGATTACCTGGTGATGGAACTTGTGGAAGGGCCGACGCTGGCGGAAAAAATCAAGCAGGGCGTAGTGCCGCTGGATGAGGCGCTGGGTATCGCGAAGCAGATCGCCGACGCCCTCGAAGCGGCACACGAGAAGGGGATTGTCCATCGGGATCTGAAGCCCGGCAACATCAAACTGCGGCCGGACGGCACGGTAAAGGTGCTGGATTTCGGATTGGCCAAAGTGGTCGAAACCGCCGAAGCCGGCTCTCGCGCGGAGCATTCGCCCACTGTCACGCTGGACGCGGCCACTCGGGTGGGCGTGATCCTGGGCACCGCGGCCTACATGCCTCCGGAACAAGCGCGGGGGAAAGCCGTAGACAAACGGGCCGATATCTGGGCCTTCGGTGTCGTGTTGTACGAAATGCTCACGGGGGAGCGGCTGTTCGAGGGCGAGACCGTTTCCGACACGCTAATCGAGGTGGCCACAAAGGAACCAAATTGGGAGCGGATTCCGGCAAAAGCGCAGCGTCTGCTGCGGCGCTGTTTGGAGAAAGATCCCAAGCGGAGGCTGAGGGACATCGGCGATGCGATGCCTCTGCTGGAGCCCTTGCCGGGACCGGTATTGGAAGGCGGCGCGACACAATCGGCCCCCACGCAACGGCAGTGGTTGTGGCCAGGACTAGCGATGGTATTTGTCATAGCCGCGCTGGGCCTTGGATTCATCGCCTACCGCCACATGACCGAGGAAACGCCCGTTCTTAAATTCTCCGTGTCGCCTCCGGAGAGGGTGAGCATCGAGTCAGGCCCTGTTCTTTCCGTTTCGCCCGACGGGCGCCATGTGGCCTTCGTGGCCAGGGTGGACGGCAAAGGCTTAGTTTGGGTGCGAGACCTGAATTCGCTTGCCGCCCGTCCGTTACCCGGAACGGAGGAAGAGACAGGCGACCCCTTCTGGTCGCCGGACAGCCGGTTCATCGCGTTTTTCGCGGGCGGGAAACTGAAAAAAATCGACGTGACCGGCGGTCCCGCGGTGCCTCTGTGTGATGGAACCGGCGCTGTTGGCGGAACCTGGGGCAAGAACGACGTCATTGTATTTGCGCCCAATCCCACCAGCATCCTTTTCCGTATCCCGGCGGCGGGCGGTAGTGCCACCCCGGTGACCGCGCTCGACAAGGCATTGTCAGAGAGCGCTCATCGCTGGCCCTGGTTCCTGCCGGATGGCCGTCACTTCTTGTACACAGCCTACAGTTCGGACCAGGAAAAGATCGCGGTTTATATCGGAGACTTGGATTCTAAAGACGATTTGAAAACCCGGCGTCGGGTTCTGGCCGCAAATTCCAACGCCGTTTATGCTCCGCCCGGCTACCTGCTGTTTATGCGGGAGCAGACGCTCATGGCCCAGCCCTTCGATGTGGGCAAGGCCGTGACCACAGGCGATCCGGCCCCGATTGCCGAACAGGTCGATTACCTCGGCAGTCTTTCGCAGGGCCAGTTTTCCTCTTCGCAAAATGGCGTCCTGGCGTACATTGTGGCAGGAGCCCAAGCCAACCGGCAGCTCACCTGGTTTGACCGGGAGGGGAAGAATCTGGGACCCGTGGGCGAACCGGGAATTTTCCAGACTCCTGCCTTGTCTCGGGACGGCAAGCAAGCGGCCCTGAGCCGCCGGGACTCGCAGTCCGCAGCCAGAGCCAATCTATGGCTCTATGACTTTACTCGGGCCGGCGCTTCCACGCGCTTCACGTTCGATGCCTACACGGATTCATTTCCCGTCTTTTCCCCGGACGGCAGCCGCATCGTCTTCGTGTCAAACCGCGACGGGGCTCGGAACCTGTATCAAAAGCTCACCAGCGGCGCCAGGAATGAGGAACCACTGCTGAAATCGGATGAGTCCAAGTCTCCCTCTGGCTGGTCCCCTGACGGACGCTTTCTGCTTTACACTGTCACGTCGCAGAAGACGAGGGGTGACATCTGGATTCTTCCCATGGAGGGAAGCCAGAAGCAGCCAATGCTCTTTCAGGGGACGGAATTCAATGAATCCGGGGCTCAGTTCTCGCCCGATGGGCGGTGGATCGCTTATCAGTCGGACGAATCCGGGGGCTATTCCGGGGGCTATGAGGTTTACGTCCGGGAGTTCTCCCTCGGCTCGGACGGGAAGCTGGAGGCGACGGCCAAGCATCAGATTTCAACCGGCGGGGGACGCGGCCCGCATTGGCGCGACGACGGCAAGGAGCTGATCTACTCTTCTCTCGACCAGCGGACGGTCATGTCGGCGGAGATCGTGACCACGTCGGGCTTCCACTCCTCGGCGGCAAAAGCGCTCTTTCAACTGCCCGCAGGCGTGAGCGTTCCGGCCGTTGCCGTCACCGGGGACGGAAAACGCTTTCTAGTCGCAGTGCCGGTTAGCCAAATCGGGCCCCAGCAACTCACGGTGGTGGTGAACTGGCAGGCGGGTTTGAAGAAGTAGGACCGACGTTGTTCTTCGAGTTGTGTCCGGTTGGTCGGGAACCCGGAAGTTGGACCGCAACTTCAGGGATTGCTTCGGAGGAGCCGCGCAGCGTATCCCCACGGGTGCGGAGCGCGTGCCTGCAAGATAGGGCCGTGAAACCGCCATTTCGGAAACTGGGGCGAGACGGTATTGGGCGGGCAAGCCGTCAAAGCCATAGCTGCTGCGAAATCCTCTTGCGCCCACCTAAACAAGGCAGCGCTCGGGTGGCACGCCGCGGTCCATCGCGCGATCGCGCGCAGGACGACGGACGCGAAATTCCGCGTTAGCGGACGCGCATGAGAATCCCGGCCGTGTCGCATGATGTCGCCGGTCACGAGGCTACAGCGCTCCGTGGGCCCATCGCGCGACCGCGCGGCGCAAGCGACGGAAGCGACTGCCGCGCCGGCACCACAAGCGAGAGCCGCGGCCCGGCGGTCGCGTTTTCGGTTCGTCGCGTTCCGGCCACGGGCGTCTCGGCGCCGAGGGCGCGTTTGGCGTCGGCGCAGCGTGCCATCGCGCGATCGCGCAGAGAAACACGCTCGGAGTCGAGCCTCAGCGCCCGCGGACTCGTATGTGAATCCCAGCGCCGCCCGATGTTGTGGCTCACGGAGCGAAAGCGAACCCGCGGGCCCATTGCGCGATCGCGCGGCGGATTTCGGGGGAGGCGAGGGCTGCGCCAACAAAAGCGGATCCGGCCTGTCGGAAGCGCTGGCGAATATTGGGCGAAGGACCTCCTGCTCGCCTGCTGCTACCAGAAGGTCGCGAGGCCCCGCCGGGACAAGGGTTGAACTTGGGCTGCCACGGAACAGAACGGATCGTCACATGATCGTCATCCGGAGTGCGGTAGGACCTGATGCCCGCTCACGCTATTACCGTCGTCGCTCTTCAGACCGGCGAAGACGATCGTCGAAAGAACGGTCAGTGCGCCTAAAGCCAGGAACGCCCGGTGGATGCCGTGAATCATTTCCGGTGCGCTCGAATGGTAGCGGTCGGGGATAAAGAGCGCCGTGGCCAATGAGGCACACGCCACGCCGAAACTGATCGCCATCTGCTGCATCGTACTCGCAATCGTGCTGGCGCTGCTGGTCTGCTCCTCGGTGACATCGGCATAAACCAGCGTGTTCATGCTCGTATATTGCAGCGACGTCAAGAACCCGAAGCAGAACATCTGCATCACCACCAGCCAAATCGGCGTGCCCGCGCCAATGGTCGCGAAAAGGACAATCATCACGCCAAGGATTACAGTATTCGAAATCAGCACGCCGCGGTAGCCCACGCGCGCCAGAATCCCCGGCATCGCCGGCTTCAGGCTCATCGAGGCAATCGCCTGCGGCATCATCAGCAGGCCGGATTGAATCGGAGTGAACCCCAGGCCAACCTGGTATAGAAGGGGGAAAAGGAAAGGGATGCCGCCGATGCCAAGCCGGGTGAAGAAGCTGCCGCTCACCGTCGCGCGGAAAGTGCGGATGCGAAACAGGCTCAGACACAGCAGCGGAAACTCCGTCCTCGCCGCACGGTATCCGTAGACGGCGAGCAGAAGGGCGGCGACCGCCAGCATCCCCAGCACTTCGCGACCGGTCAGCGTATGTTCGCCGAAGACTTCCAACACGTACGACAACAGTCCGATGCCCGACCCGAACAGAAGAAGTCCGCCCAGATCCAGCGGATGCGTATGCTCCTCACGGTAGTCAGGCAGGTGGAGATAGACCATGTGTAAGCCAATCAGGCCGATAGGGATGTTTACGAAGAAGATTACCCGCCAGTGAAGGTATCCGACAATCAGTCCGCCGGCGATCGGCCCGAGCATCGGAGCGACCAAGCTCGGGATCGCCACGAAGCTCATCGCGCGGACCAGTTCCGACTTCGCAAACGTTCGCACCAGGGTTAGCCGGCCGACCGGCACCATCATGGCACCGCCGCAGCCCTGGAGGATGCGGCAAGCGACGAGAGTATGGATGCTGCCCGACACGCCGCAGAGGAGCGACCCCAGAGTGAACAGGCCGATGGCGGACGCGAACACACGCCGTGTCCCGAATCGATCTGCCATCCAGCCGCTGATCGGAATAAAAACGGCGAGGCTCAATGTGTAGCTTGCCAGGACCGACTTCATGCTCAGTGGAGCTACCCAAAGAGCCTCCGCAATGACAGGAGCCGCCGTGTTCAGGATGGTCGTATCCAGCGATTCCATGAAGAACGCGACGGCGACCAGCCATGGCAACAATCGCTTGCTGGCTGGGTGTAGCGATCCGGCAGTCGGAGGATTCGGCATGGCGGCGCAGCGGAGCGTGCTTTCAAGACTACCAATCCTTCGTCGGATGCGCCAAATGCCAGCCGTCACCACCAAGCTGCGCTCTACAAAAAGATGTTCCCAGCGTCACTGACGTCGATGCGGCGGTATGCTACGGCCCGGGCCTGCGTTGGGGGTCAATGGGACCCAGTTTGCAGTGGCACGTGGACGGAGGGGCGGGCAGTATCCTCGTTAACTCGCCGGAAGATCGGGCCACATTCGTTGCTGCCGCGCGCGCCTGCCGGCGCCGTGCGCGTTGTACGACGCCGCGGCGTGCCATCGCGCCCGGGCGCGTCGCCCGTTGTCGCGCCTCACTGTTCTATCGCGCACCGACGCACGTCGGGCGCCCCGCCGGGCGTGATCGCGCGGCGCAAGGCGAGGGGAATGGCTGCGCAGTCGAGAACGCGGAACCTGGCTGCGCCGCCGAGAGCCGCGATCTTCCGACGCGGTTTCGGTTCGTTGCGGCGCTGCCGGGCGCCTCGCAGCGCCGCGAGTGCGTTGGACGTCGGCGCGGCGCGCGGGCCGGCGCGCGATAGCGCGGAGGAAGACGCGGGAGGCGAGGCGTTGCGGCGGCACGCCCCAGCGCGCACGCGGGCCAATCACGCGCTCGCAAGGCGGAGGGCGACGGAATCGACCGCGTCCGCTGCGCGGGCGAGCGCCGCGGCGGGCAGCCGGTCTCGTTTCCTCGCGTACCGGCCGCGGGCGCTTCCTACGCCGAGAGCGTGTTTGCGACCACGCGGTGTAAGACGACGGAAGCGACCAAACGCGCCGGCGCGCAGCCGTGAGGTCGCGGGACGGCGATTCGCGTCTACGGTTCGTCGCGTCGCAGGCCGCGGGCGCGCCTCCGGCGCCGCGAGCGCGTTTGACGACCGCGAGGCGCGGCGGGCCGGCGCGCGAGCGCAGAAGGAAGACGCACGGAGCCGAGTTCCGCGCCAGCGGAGTCGGCTGAGAAGCCAGGGCGCGTCGCGCGATGTAGCGGCTCACGAGCTTACAGCGGCCCGGCGGCCAATCGGGCGATAAAACGGGGGCGGAGGGCGACGGAATCAACGGGCCCAGCCGCGGGCGCCTTCCGGCGACGGGAGCGCGTATGACGTGGGCGGGGGCGCGGAGTCGGTTTGGAAACTCGTGGACGCGGCATTTCTACGCGGAGGCAAACAGGCAACCTAGCAGTGCCCAGTTGGAAGTTCATCAGGACCTGGAGCTGCCATGGAAACCCATCCTGCAAAAGAGCAGGATGATGTACGAACTTTCAAGGAAGGAGCGGGCGGCGATTCCGCAAGCCGAAGAAAAGCTGCTTCGCCGCTCGCGAAAGGCACGTTCCAGATTGTAAGCTGGCAGACCTAATCGTCACGGGAGGTGGTCGGTAGGCGCCGACGCTTAACTGAACCTCGCCCATTGCGGTCGCGCTTGGTCATCGAGCGCGGCGGAATGAATACGGCGGGCCGTGTTCGGATGCATCATGCCCATACCTGGCTCCAGAACAAGTGAGCCTGGCGCATAGCCATTGAAACCGGTGGATTGATCCGTCAGGTCTCCGATAACCCGACCTCAGGGGGACGAAAGCCAGTCGAGGGCGGATTGATAAGCTTGAGAAGTGGTCCTCGTCACAGGCGCTGCGGGTCAGGTCGGGTCCGCCTTAGTTCGCCATCTTCGCTCAGCCGGGCACGATGTGCTTGCTTCTGACATCGGAACAGCGGTGGACGGTGACGCTGTTCGCTGCGATCTGAGATCGGATCAGGATGTTGCTGAGTTGTTCGGACAGCATAGATTTTCAGGTAGTGGTCCATCTGGCCGCTACTTTGCCAACTGCCTTTCGTTCAGACCCTTTGACCGGGGGCGACGTAAACCTCTCAGGAACGATTCGCCTGCTTCGGGCTTCGGTGAATTCCGGTGTTCCCCGTTTTGTGTTCGGCAGTTCGACAGGCGTTTTACGGCAGTTCCGTGAGATCGCTTTGTGTGGAAACCGCCGATCCCCTGCCCGATGAGCCTTACGGGGCCTCGAAGCTTGCAATTGAGAAATCCTTGAACTCATTCCTGTAGCCTTCTCGATGGAAACTGTTTCGCTGCGGATAGCAAGAGTTCTCGGCCCTGGTCCAAAGAGAACGAGTTCTCCTTGGCGCTCTCAACTTTTCGAACGACCGCGCCCAGGCCTGAATCGCCTCACGATTCCGTTCGCCCCGGACGCTAAATTATCTGTCGTACACGTCGATGACCTCGCCCGAATGCTCCGAACCCTCGTCGAGGTACTGAGCATACCAAACAAACTCTACAACACGCCCGTGGAACTCATACGAGCCGACGAGGTAGAGCGGTTGGCCGAAGAAGTGACCGGTTGGCAAGTATCGATGGGAATATCCCATGCCGGACCCGAAATCGATGGCACCCGTTTCGCTGGGGACTTTGACTTTGTCGGCCGCCCGTTGCATGAGTGCATGTCGACCCCAACTACCGAGTTGGAGTAGAGGCCGCGGTGGTCCAGCCTTCGGTCCCAACTATCGTTTGGCCTGTCGGCGGCACCGTCTGTGGGGTGACCGCAATGCCGCTCGAGCACTGTCCCCTCTCCCGTTCCATTGAACAGGAACCGATGAGCGGTCAAAGGCCGGTGCAGACTGCCGTAGAGATCCAGGGCAGCGGGGAAGTCGTACGCCGGATGTGCTGCCGCGCACTAGCCGCTGGCCCTGGATCCCGGCACTCTTCCACAGGGGTTGGAGCAAGCCTCCAGAGAAGCGGCAGCGCAGCTCTGTACGAGTGGCCGACCATCCACCCGAAATCTGGGCGGGGCAGTTGCGGACCACCGGCGGAACTATAGTTGGTTGCGAAGAACTCCGATCGAGTAAATTGTAGTCTTACCATGAACCCCACAAGATGGGTCTGGGCAGCCTCGGTTCTCATCTTCGTCGGGTACGCATCCGCGCAGGAAAAAAGGATGCGGAGGAGGTGGCCGTTATCGAGATTGGCGCAGCTCCGAGCCGGAATCTGCAAGACCACAGTTCGAGCTTTGGACCTACGGTCGCCGTTGAGGTCTCCCCTATTGAGAAGTGGCTGGAACTTGAGGCGGGCGTGACTCCGAGCTTCGAGCGCCATACAACAGAATGGGCGACCGACCTCTTGTTTATGAAGCCCTGGACGCTTTCGCCGACAGTCGAGTTGATGGCCGGTGTTGGCCCGGAGTGGGTTCACACAAGGGAGTCCGGGGCCACAGCAAATTCAATTGGTGGGGAAGCGGTCTTGGACTTCATGCTCTGGCCAAGGCCGTGGAAGCACAAATACGGCTGGTACGTGGAACCGGCCTATGAATACAACTTTGGAAAACGGCATGAGCGATCAATCGGCGCAAGCTTCGGCCTGCTAATCGCTATTCGCAAACGCTAGTCACGTCGCGTGTACCAGGATTGCACGCAGTGCCTCAGCTGCAGCACTGTATTAGATTCTTACTCCTTAAATCGTAAACAGGAATACTTGAACAAAGCTCAGGCGGCCTCAAGCAGTTGAATGACGTTGGAGATTGAGGCGTCGGCTTTGTAATAGGCGGCCTCAAGTTTGCTTTTGGGCCGGGCCGTATG